>JACCDY011016306.1_pt1 | contig 19623 bp, 22 predicted proteins | sample 7446391 | NCBI WGS metagenome assembly JACCDY01 (sample SAMN15323451, study PRJNA562643) | freshwater metagenome | isolation source: river surface water | place: USA:Blue River Watershed | collected 2017-08-18
ACGAAAGCTTCCAGATGAAAAAGACACCATTGCCGTCAAGGGCGGATACATTGAGCCTCATCAGCCATTGGATTGGGCTGGCAAAATGCTATGGGAAAGAGTTTTTGCACAAGGTCAGACTTGGGTAGCTAACACCGATGTCGAAGCGCTGATGATTGTCTGCAAGCAGATTGACAGACAGGTCAGACTCGAATCGGCTGTTTTGGAAAACCCTTCAGACTTTCACTTGCTTCGGCAACTCCTAGAACTGGAAAAGGCAATCATGTCGGGTTTGGGACAGCTCGGCTTCACAGTAGATTCACGCTCACGCTTAGGCCTCGCCGAAATCAAGGCTGAGTCCATGTTCCAAAGGCTGATGGCTGAGAGGAAGTAATGTGGCCCCCAGCTTGGCTGACCCCAGTAGATGAGGAAGCCATCGCTCGAGGTGACGGCGATTTCGTTATTCGCTTCGCCGAGGCATTTGGCACAATCACAAAAGACTCTGTTGCAGGTCGAGCTGGCGAACCGCTAATTCTCCGCGACTGGCAAAAGGAAATCATCAAACGCGTTTTTGCCCGAGATGAGGATGGCGGGCTAACTCACCGAGTCAGTCTTATCGGAATCGCGAGAAAGAACGGCAAGTCGGCACTTGGCTCGCTAATCACCGCAACCGCCCTAATGGATGTCAAGACTCAAGGTGCTGAAATCTACTCGGTAGCCGCTGACCGCCAACAGGCTCGCATTGTGTTCGAGGACACCAAGCGGATGATTCAAGGCTCAGAGCTTGCCGAGTATGTCAAGGTCTATCGAGATGCCATCCTTGTCCCTTCGACCAACAATGTTTACCGAGTTTTGTCAGCCGATGCCCCAAGGCACGAAGGTTTGTCGCCCACGATGGTTCTCTTTGACGAGCTTCATGCTCAGCCGAACCGAGAACTGTTCGATGTTATGTCACTTGCTCAGGGTGCGCGTGGAAAGAACGCCACACTAATCGCAATCACAACGGCTGGCGTAAAAACAGAAAGCCAAACAGGAAACGACTCAATCGCTTATTCGCTCTATCAGTATGGGCAAAAAGTCGCTCGCGGCGAGATTGAGGACAAAACTTTCTTTATGGCTTGGTATGAAGCGGCTCAAGAGGCTGATTACCGCATCGAAGAGACTTGGAAGCAAGCAAACCCGGGCTTTGACGACATTTGTGCCGCATCTGACTTTGAATCAGCCGTAAAACGAACGCCAGAGTCCGAATTTCGCACTAAACGCTGCAATCAATGGGTATCTAGCCAATCTTCGTGGCTTCCGCAAGGTGCTTGGGATGAATTGTCGGGTGATTTCGAGATTTCAGCCGATGAGGACTACATTTTGGGCTTTGACGGCTCTTATGCCAACGACTCGACTGCAATCTGCGTGGTAACTATCCCGAAAGACGATGAACTACCCAAGGTCAAGCTCATCAAGACATGGGAAAAGAACTTTGGCGTGGATGATGACTCTTGGCGCGTGCCGATTGACGAGGTAAAGCAGGAAATCATCCGCTATGTGCAGGAATACCCAAAGGTCAGGGAAATCGCCTGTGACCCCTTCCGCTGGCAAGCAATGATGCAAGAGCTACAGGAAATGGGCTTTCCGATAGTCGAATACAAGACAAACCTGCTAAACCTGATGATTCCTGCCACTCAGAAGATTTTTGAGGCGGTAACGGAGAAAAAGTTGGTGCATGACGGCAATCCCGCGCTTGCAAGACACATCGAGAACTGCGTGGTCAAGACAGACCATCGCGGCCCTCGCATTACGAAAGAGTCACCAACCTCTAAGCGTAAGATTGACAATGCAGTTGCCTTTGTTATAGCGTTTGACCGCGCAACAGCAGGTAAACTAGAAGAGCCATTAGTTCCACAATTTTTTGTATAGGCGGTAGATTTTGGCAGCGGTAATTCAGCTTTTGGGACTCGGACTCATTACAACTGGTGTGATGTTGTTTTCCGTTCCTGTCGGATTGATTGTGCTGGGGATTTTTGCAACCCTAGTCGGAGTAGCTTTGGAACGGAACGCTAAGTAATGCTAAACAACTTATTTGAGAACCGCGCCCTAAACTTCCAGACCATCTGGGGTGCTGGCGGTGACATCGAGATTGCAAACCAATCTGGAACATTTATCAACCAAGACACAGTTTTCAAACTAAACGCTGTCTTTTCTGCAATTTCGCTAATCAGCGACACAATCTCGACCTTGCCAGTAGATGTTTACATTCGCAGAGACGGCGCTCGCTTTGCATTCAGACCAAGGCCTACATGGGTAACCCAACCAGACATTGACACAACTAAAGAAGCTTTTTACGGCTCGATGATTGTTTCGATGCTTTTGGATGGAAATGCTTTCATTCGCGTATTCCGCGATGAGAACGGAAATCCAATCAACCTTGTTGTGCTGAACCCGACCAAGGTAGAGATTCAGCGTAATGGACTCGGCAGAGTAATGTTCCGTCACGAAGGCGAGCAAACTCTACTAAGCACCGATGACATCATTCACATTCCAGATGTTGTGCGCCCCGGACACATTCGCGGGACTTCTCGCGTTGATGCACTAAAAGACAACTTCGGTCTTGGCATGGCCCTAGAGAGCTACGCTGCAAGATTCTTTGGTCAAGGTGTAACTCAGGCAGGACACATCGAGTTCCCCGGCAACCTAACACCAGAACAAGCTCGTGAACTTTCAGAGAGCTTCTCAGCTCGTCATGGTGGATTCCGTAAGGCGCACAAGGTCGGAGTTCTATCCGCAGGCGCAAAGTTTGTTTCTGACCAACTAGACAATGACAAGTCACAGTTCCTCGATTCACGCCGCATGGCTGTCGAAGATGTAGCTCGTGCGTTCAACATCCCACCGCACCTACTCGGACTACCCGGAACTAACACCTACGCCTCTGTAGAACAGAACAACATTGCTTTCGTGACCCACACGCTTAGACCAATCGTCTCAAAGATTGAAACCTCGATGAGCAAGCTTCTACGCACCTTGCCGGGCGGGGAAAACGCATTCTTGAGATTCTCGATGGATGGATTGCTTCGCGGAGATGCAAACAGCAGATTCGGTGCATACTCGACTGGTATTCAGGCTGGATACTTGACAATCAACGACATCCGCCGCTTTGAGGACTTGTATCCAATCGAAGGCGGAGATGTAATGCGCGTTCCACTAGCGAATGTGAACATTGATGCCGCTGACCTCGTTGCAGAGGACAAGCGAGTCACAATGGCAAACAAGCTTATCCTTGCAGGTTTCGACCCAGCAGAAGTTTTAGCCGCATTCAACTTGCCAGCTATCAAGCACACAGGTGTTCCAAGCGTTCAGTTGCAACCACTACTAAATGTGAACCCGACTGACCCAACCGCAGAATACGAGGTCGAGTAATGGCAATTTCATCAGGACAACAGGCAGTAGGAACTGCCGCAACAGCGATTGATGGTCGCTGGGCAAACCCATCTAGAATCACAATTCAGAATCTAGACAACACAGACACGCTTTACATTGGAAACAGCAATGTGACTACAAGCAATGGACTTGCTTTGCAAAAACTAGAGATGATTCAGTTTGACCTAGAACCACTTGAGCAACTTCATGTTGTTTCAAGTAAGACAGGCCATACAGTTGCATGGTTGAGGCAGACAGTCTGATGCCATACTTCATCACCGACCAATCACCCGAGTGCGAAGCTTGGGCTGTAGTAAAAGAAGATGGCGAGCTAATGGCCTGTCACCCAAACAAGCAATCTGCTATTGACCAGATGGTTGCAATCTCTCTGTCTGAGGGAATTGAACCCGGTGGAACTTATGAAGGTCGCAAGCGCGATGAACACCAAGAGAAGCGTGCAGAAGCAGGCGAACTAAAAGAGGGCGATTTCGTAGAGTGGAACTCATCTGGTGGTAAGGCCAGAGGCCGCATCGAGTATGTAATGACTGAAGGCACACTCGGTGTTCCTGACTCAGAGTTTTCACTAGATGCTACAGAGGAAAACCCTGCCGCGCTTATTCGCATTTGGAGACAAGATGATGATGGCGACTGGGAAGAAACCGAAACGTTAGTCGGTCACAGATTCCAGACTCTAACCAAAATTGACCCGCTAGATGACAGCGAAGATGATGACGATGACGACATGGAGTCACGCGCCGTCAATCTTGAACCGCCTGCCTTCATGCGAGCCGCTGCTCGGCGTGGACTTGAACTTTACGAACAAGGCGAGGCGGGGGATGGTCTAGTTCAGCGCACAGTAGATGAAGCGCGAGCTATGGCGGCTGGCAATGTAACAAGAGACAAGTGGGTTCGCATCGCAGCTTGGATTGCAAGACACATGCCAGACCTAGATGCACCAAAGAACTCAGATAGAACTCACCCAGAGTATCCCGGCCCGGGATTGGTAGCACACCTGCTTTGGGGAAGTGGCCCAAGCAAGCGACAGGCTATGCGTGCGATGGAGTATGCAAAAAGAATCGTAGATAGACTAGAAGCCGAAGATAAACGAGGTAATGGAATGGCAAAACGCGAAACCCGCAATGTTGATGCAGATTTCGAGATAAGAGAAAAGGGCGATGGCATGACCTTCGTTGGCTATGCCGCGAAGTTCAACTCACGCTCAGAGAATCTAGGTGGATTCGTAGAGACAATCATGCCGGGTGCATTCAAGAGAAGCCTGCGCTCACGCAACGATGTCAAACTACTGGTAAACCACGATGCAGGTCGCGTTCTTGCATCTACTCGCTCTGGAACACTTCGACTAAAAGAAGATTCGGTTGGATTGCGCGTAGAGGCTGACCTACCAAACACTACCGATGGTCGTGACATGGCAGAACTACTGCGCAGAGGCGACTTATCCTCAATGAGCTTTGGATTCAGCGTGGTCAAGGATTCTTGGTCAAACGATGGAACAGAGCGCTCACTAGAGTCAGTCCGTTTGTTCGAAACGAGTATTGTGGCATTTCCCGCCTATCAGGCAACTGAAGCTTCGGTTCGCGCATACGAGCAACTTGCGACTCGCGCCAATGTAGATGCTGACGACTTGGCAGATGCAATCCTCAAGCTTGAGGAAGGCGAGGACTTGAACGAAGAGCAGGCGAACCTACTACGCAATGTTGTAGAAAAGCTCAGCCCAGCTAAGGTAGAAGAACCTACTGCTGTTCAGGAAGAAACAAATGTCCTTGAACTCAAGCGTAAGCAACTAGAACTAATCCTGAAAAGAGTCTAAACATGGCAACTAAGGAACAAATCAAAGCCGCGATGCTAAAGGTAGTGGGCAACCCTACTGCTGGCATCTTCGTAGATTTCGCCGATGACATCGCAGAGGCGATTTACACCCTCGACAATCCGTCACAAAAAGCCGCAGTCCCCTCGGTAGAAAAGAGAATTGTCGAGCCGCAAGAAACTCGCTAAGAGTTCGCCCCGCCAGTTGTTTTGCTTCCTTTCGGTCTGGCGGGGTTTTCTTGCACTTGGGGTATAAAATAGAATTATGACTTGCGTTAGCGCGGTCAAGTATCGGCAGAGTTAGCTCGCCAAACATTATGTAAATCAACCAACTTAGGAGAATCATGTCTGAGTCCTTTATCAAGGCACAGGCTGAGGCTCGCGCTAAGGCTTGGGAAGCTGCAAAGGCTCTACTAGAGCGTGCAGCAGACGAGAAGCGTGACCTAACTGCTGAAGAAAATGAGCAGTTTGACCGCATCAACGCCGAGCTTGATGAGCGTGCCGCAGTAATTGAATCCATCCGTAAGGCTGAAGAGCGCGAGGCTAAGGCCGCCGATGCTGCTCGTGGCTTTGAGGTTCGCAACGAAGTTCGTTCTGACAACGACATTCTTCGTGCAATCGCTATGGGTGAGGTTCGCAACCACGAGTTTGAGAAGCGTGCAACTCTAGTTTCTTCAAACAACACAGTTCCACAGAGCTTCTACTCACAGGTGTTCGAGGTCGCAAGACTTGTCGGCCCTATGCTAGACACCTCTGAAATCATCTCCACTTCAACCGGAGAAAACCTAACCATCCCAACTTTGACTGCATACAGCACCCCAGCGATTTCCGCACAGGGTGGAACTGTAACTGAGTCTGAGCCAACCTTTAGCTCAATCACTCTAGGTGCTTTCAAGTATGGTGTGACCATTCCTGTGTCGAACGAACTACTAAATGACGCTGGCTTTGACATCTCTGGTGTGCTTGCACGCCAAGCTGGTGAAGCTATCGGTTATGTAGTAAACGGCGCTCTAACCACCGGAACTGGAACTGTCCAGCCAACTGGTATCGTAACCGCAGCCGCCGCAGGTGGAACTGGTTCAACTGGTGTTGCAGGTGCATTCAGCACAGACAACCTGATTGACCTTGTTTACTCACTTGATGGCGCAGCTCGTTTGCTACCGGGTGTTGGATTCCAGATGTCCCGCACAGGTCTTGCAGCAGTTCGCAAGCTGAAGGACAACAACGGACTACCAATCTTCAACCTCGCAACTGGACAGCCAGACACCATTCTTGGCTACCCTGTTTACGAGAACCCAGCTATCGCTGCTGTTGGAACTGGTGCAAAGTCTGTTATCTTCGGTCACCTTCCTTCCTACAAGGTTCGTATGGCAGGTGGACTACAGGTAGCACAGTCAAGCGATGTTCGTTTCGAGCAGGACACGACTGTATTCCGCTTCATCATGAGACTCGATGGAAACCTAACCCACGCGTCACATGTCAAGACCTTCGTTGGTGGCGCAAGCTAATTCAACGAAAGTTAGCGAAACCCCTGTCATTTGGCAGGGGTTTTTGCTATTCTGGGGGAAGAAAGGCAGATGATGACAAAACTAAAAGGCACAGTCACAGTATTTAGCAACTCCCCCGGCGCACCGACTGGGTATGGACAGCAGACCGAATACCTAGTTACTCGAATGAAGCGAGATGGACTAGATGTAGCAGTTCAGTCAAACTATGGAGTCGAGGGCGTAGATAGTGAATTTGACACAGGCTATGGAAAGATTCCACAGTTTGCAAGGGGGTATGAGCTTTACTCCACAGATGTAGTCCTCTCAAACCACACCCGCTGGATGGAACAAAACAAAAAACAACCCGATGCTTTAGTAACCCTCTACGACACATGGGTAATGCAAAATCCAGAGATGGACAAGTTCCGCAAGATTCTTGCTTGGACCCCACTAGACCACACGACAATGCCGCCAATGGTCTATCAGTTCCTAAAGCGCCCAAATGTAGTCCCTATCGCAATGTCGCCATTCGGATTACGCCAAATGCAAGAACAGAAGATTGACGGCGTTTACATCCCTCATGGAATAGACACCAAGGTATTCAAGCCAACCTACGAGTTCAATGGAGTCAAGACCAGAGAGTTCTTTGGAATCCCAGACGATGCGTTCTTTATTGTTATGAACTCGGCAAACAAGGCAAACAAGGCTATTCACCGCAAAGCATTCGCGGAGAACCTACTTGCTTACAAGCTATTCCGAGACAAGTTCCCTAACAGCTATCTCTACATCCACACAGAGCCTCTAGGTGTATTCGGTGGATTCAACCTTATTCGGTTGGCTCAAACCATTGGACTCCCACAAGAGTCATTGCTTTTCCCACAGCCAGAAGATTACAGGCGTGGATTCACCAAAGAGCAACTAGCCGCTATTTATACCGCAGCAGATGTCACTCTCACAACTAGCTATGGCGAGGGATTTGGAATCGCAACTATCGAGTCTCAGGCCTGTGGCACTCCAACTATCACATCTGGATTCGCCGCTTCACCAGAGCTGGCAGGCGATGATTCATACATTGTCCCCGGACAGCCGTTCTGGGATGAGGCTCAGATGGCTTGGTATTCAGTTCCTCTCATTAGCTCTATCGTGGAAGCGCTTGAGCAGGCACAGAAGGCAAAGACTGGAAAAAAGTCGGAGAAGTCAATAGAGTTTGCTAGTGCCTTTGATTTTGAGAAGATTTGGAACGAGCAATGGATTCCACTCCTAAAGCAATACCTGTAGTCGGTATCCCAGTTCTACAGAACCATGAGCGCCTTCAGCGAGCGCTGGACACGATTGATTATCCGATTGACAAGCTGATTATTCTTGACCAGTCGGGTAAAAAAAATTGGAAGCCGATACAGCCTGATAGCGTAAACGAGCTGATTGTTTGGAACTTTCCGCACGCAATGGGCGTTTCGACTAGCTGGAACATAATTATCAAAGCTACGCCGTTTGCAAGCCATTGGATTTTTCTGAATGATGACATCGAATTTCCAGCAGGCTCGCTCGCCAAGTTAGCTGAAAAAGCCTCAGAGAATACCGACAAGATTGTTATACCGGTTGTCGCTAGATTCTCGGCATTTTCGATAGGCGAGGGGGCAATCGAGAAACTCGGCTTATTTGATGAGCGCTTCTTCCCGATGTATTACGAGGACACAGATTATTTACACAGGGCTTGGCATCACAAAGTGGAAATCTTGGAGATTGACTGCCCTATTCACCACGATAACTCAAGCACGATTCATAAAGACGGCTACGCGGAAAAGAACTCGCAGACCTTTCCTCGGCTGTATAACTATCACATGTGGAAGCTGCAAAACGGCAGATACGATGCTGGAGATGGCTGGAGTTTGAGGGTCAGGCGCGACAATTCTTGGGGCAGATGAAGATTCTGATTTTGGGGGCAGGGGGGATGCTCGGACACAAAGTCGCAGAAGAGTTCAGCGACCTGAATCCTATTGCCCCCAGTCGGTCTGAGTTTGATGTCACGAAAGACAGCCTAGCTAAGTTCAAGCTGGCAGAGGATGACTACATAATCAACTGCGTTGGGGGAATCCCGCAAAAGGGCAAGACCAATCAAGAGATGATTACCCTCAATGCGACCTTTCCACGAGTTCTTGCGAGACTGCCTCAGAGAACACTCCAAATCGCCACAGATTGCGTTTACAGCGGTTTTGATGGCGGGTATAGCGAAATTAGCGTAAAAGACCCAAATAGTCTCTACGGGGCTTCTAAGGCTTCTGGTGAGGTAGTGGCGGCAAACATGATGCACATTAGAACCTCGATTATCGGCCCTGAGCTGACATCTAAGCAAAGCCTGTTTGAGTGGGTGCGGAATCAGCCAGAGGGGGCAACAGTCATGGGCTATGCCAATCACCGCTGGAATGGGGTAACAACTGAAGTGTTTGCAAGGGTAGCAAAGGGCATAATCACAGGTGGCTTATTCAAGCCAACCATTCAGCACCTAGTCCCAGCGGATTCGGTTAGCAAGGCAGAACTGATTCGGCTGATTGCAAAAAGAGTAGGCAGAGATGACCTAAACATCATTCCTCAAATAATGCCCGCCCCCATAGACCGAACGCTCAAGACAATGTATAAAGACCGCAATCTTGCATTCTGGCAAGCTGGTGGCTACGCTAGACCACCAAGGATTGCAGAGATGATTGGAGAGATGGGTGTCTAGCTATTTGATTACAGGTGGAACTGGCTCATTCGGTTCAACAATGGTCAAGCACTTACTTGATAAGGCAGACCACATAAGAATCTTCAGCCGAGACGAGGCGAAGCAAGATGCGATGAGGCATCAGTTCAAAAGCAAAAAGCTTGAGTTTATTGTCGGAGATACCCGCGACCCTATTGCATCTAAACAGGCCTCAAAGGGCATTGATTATGTGTTTCAGGCGGCTGCGCTAAAACAAGTTCCAAGCTGTGAGATGTTTCCGCTGGAAGCCGTAAAAACAAATGTTGATGGAACGGCAAACATTATTCGAGGCGCGATAGAGAACGGCGTGAAGTCTTTAGTCTGCCTCAGCACAGACAAAGCTGTCTATCCAATCAACGCAATGGGCATCAGTAAAGCGATGATGGAAAAGGTTGCTTTGAGTTTTGCGAATCAATCAGATACCACAATCTCGATTACTCGGTATGGCAATGTTATGTATTCTCGAGGCTCTGTTCTTCCGCTTTGGGTGGGACAGATTCAGTCGGGTGAGCCTGTCACTATTACAGACCAAGACATGACTCGATTCTTGATGACGCTAGATAATTCGGTGGATTTGGTATTGCACGCCTTTACAAAGGCAACCTCTGGAGACCTGTTTGTTCGTAAAGCGCCAGCTACCACAATGATTAGGCTTGCCGAGGCGTTGATGGAGATTCTTGGTAAAAGAGTGCCAATTCAAACACTAGGTGCAAGGCATGGCGAGAAGAAGTTTGAGAGCCTGTTGTCAGCCGAGGACATGGCAAGGGCGGTAGATGAGCAGACTTACTACAGAGTGCCAAAAGACAACAGGTCTTTGTCCTACGAAATCGAAGAGGGGGGCATCTCCCTAGACAGCTTCGCCTATACTTCTGACAACACACACTTGCTCAGCACACAAGAGACGATTGAGCTACTTTTGACTGTCCCCGAAATCAGGATGTTGGCAAGGTAGAATAGAGCTATGGCTATTACTAACGGATACGCAACCCTCAACGAACTCAAAGCATCTATGGGTATCCCAACTGGGGATACTGTAGATGACTCCATGCTAGAGATAGCCATTGAATCGGCATCTCGCGCTATTGATACTTACACAGCTCGGAACTTCTATTCCAGCGGAACTGCCACTCGTTACTACGCCCCCACTAGCAATTTTGTCTGCGATACAGACGACATTGCTTCGCTAGTTCACATCAAGACTATGGACAGCACCGACCTGTTCACAATTACTTGGGCGGCTACCGATTATCAGCTAGAGCCTCTAAACGGCATCGTTGATGGAATGCCAACCCCATACACACGCATTCGAGCAATCGGTGACTACCTATTCGAGCCTCTAGATGGACAGGCAACAGTAGAGGTTAGGGCTGTATTCGGTTACACTTCTACCCCTATTCAAATCAAGCAGGCTTGCATTCTTCAGGCATCAAGAATTATGAAGCGTAATGACAGCCCACTAGGTGTTGCAGGTGTTGGAGAACTTGGGGTAATCCGAGTTAGCTCTCGCCTTGACCCAGATGTTGCCCAGCTCATTGATGGATACCGCAAGCTAAGGGTTGGCTAGTGGCTAACATCACAGACCTTAGAAACGGCCTTGCGACTAACCTTGCAAGAATTTCAGGGCTACGAGTCTCCGCAGAGCTGCCAGACAATGTAAACCCGCCTCATGCCGTTATAGCCTTTGACAGAGTGGAATACCACCAAGCCTATAAAAACGGCATGGCTAACTATGCCTTCACAATTCAAGTAATTGTCAGTCGAGTAGAAGAGCGCAATGCTCAGCGCTATCTCGATGCTTATGTTTCTACCGAGGGTGCATCATCGGTGCTACTGGCGGTAGAATTTGATAAGACTCTAGGTGGAAAGGCCTTTGATACCTATGTGTCTGAAATGTCGAGTTACGGCTCGATAAACATTGGAGATAACACATACCTCGCGGCTGAATTTCAGGTGCAGGTGCTTGCAAGCTAATAGGAGAAAATAAACATGGCAAAATTCGTAGCTACGGATGTAACCACGACCCTGAACACGACAGACATCTCTGCTGCGTTGGCTCAGGTCGAGCTAAACATCACAGCCGATGAGGTCGAGACAACCTCTTTCGGAACTGCTAACGCTGGATGGAGAACTTACACCGGCGGTCTAAAGCAGGCAACAGTAACCCTTCAGTTCCACCAAGACTTCGGTGCAGGTGGCATTGACGGCATTCTGTGGCCTCTACTAAACACCAACGGAACATTCGTCATCAAGCCAACTTCCGGAACTGTGTCGGCAACCAACCCTTCATACTCGTTCCAAGCCTTGATTTCGCAATACAGCCCAATCGCCTCGAGCGTGGGTGACCTAGCATCTTTCTCGGTGACATTCCCGGTAGTAGGTGCGGTCACTAGGGCCACCGCGTAATAAACTAAACACAACTAAAGAAAGGGGACACCCATGAGAATCTTCCTTGAGGTTGAATACTTCGGTGGAGAAAAAGTTGAAGCTACTGCTTCTGCTATTGACCTTATGCGGTTCGAGGAGAAGTTCAATCTAAGCATTGTGAGACTTGACAAAGAGCTAAAGCTCAGTCACTTACTTTTCTTAGCTTGGACTTCCCTTGAGCGCACTAAGCAAACAAAGCTAGGCTTCGATGAATGGGCAGAAACAGTCGAGACAATCGGACTGTCTGATAAAGACCCAAAATAACGGGGCTTGGTGAATCCTCGGCTCATTGGTATCTTGCGATGCTTTCAGTCGAGACAGGAATTGCACCAAGCGTTCTAGCTCAAGAGTCGGACAGAATGCTGTTCACAATGGGCAGATACTTAGTCTGGCGGTCACAAAAACAGGCTGGTCATTAGAGCCGCCCCTTCGGGGGCGGTTTTCTATTAGGTAGAATTGATACAGAGCGCGAGGTGTAAATGGCTAATGAAAAAGCAGAGATTGAATTTTCAAATCTCAGACTTCTAATCAAAACGCTAAAAGAGATTGATAAGCGCTACATTTCAGAGTTCTATGCCGAGGCAAAGCGAATTGCAAAGCCTATTCAAGATGCTGTTATCAAGGCAATTCCATCTAGCTATCCCATTCGTGGTATGCGAGCTAAATCTCAAAGGGGGCGGCTTGCTTGGGGAGTGGGTAAGCGAGCCAAGAGCGTAGTCATTCGCGCTAATAGAACAGTTCGCCGTAAGTCATCGTTCGCGCAAGGTAAAATAAATACTTACCCGATTGTGCAGGTAGTAGCTCAGTCACCTGCTGTTGTGCTGGCTGACATGGCAGGTAAAACAAATAGATACACAAATAAAAAGCCTCGGTCAAGAAAGCACGAAATCAATCTTTTTGGTCGTGGCGTGGTTGAAAGAACTTACAAAATCAATGGTCAGGGTATTGCCTTGATTGATGCTCTAGCAAACGCTAAGGGCGTTCTTTCAAGCAAGCCGTCTCGATGGTTTTGGCCTGCGGCTAATAGCAAGATGAAGGCAGCAGTCAAAGAGATGCAAGAACTAATCGCAAAAACGCACGCAGTTGCTAATAAAGAGCTAGGAACATAATGGCAGGAGAACTAAGAGCCACAGTCCTTACGGCTGTCAAAGGCGATGCCCTAAACAAACTCAAGAAAGACCTTGATGGCATTGGCGGCAGTCTAAAGGGACTCGGTTCAATGGCGGCAAGCGCCGTAAAGGGCTTTGCGGGTTTTGCGACAGCTATTGGTGCTACAAAGTTTATTACTGGTGCAGTTGAGCAAGCCAAGCTACTAGAGCAAACATACAGAAGCTTAGACATCATCTTTGGCCCGATGACAGCCAAAATGGAAGAGTTTGCTAAGGGTGCGGCAAAAATCGGTCTTTCACAAACTGAAGCAGCCAAAGCATCTATCTTTATTGGAAATGTGCTTCAACAGTATGGAGTTTCTACCGAAGATGCAGCAGATAAAACACAAAGGCTAGTAACCCTTGCATCTGACCTAGCGTTCGTTACTGGTTACGATGTGCAAGAAGCGTTGCTTGCAATGACAGCTTTGTTCCGAGGCGAATACGACCCGATTGAAAAGTTCGGTGTCGCTATGAAGCAAAACGAGATTGAATCAGTCAAGGCGGCTCGTGGATTAGAAAAACTTACCGGTCAAGCAGAACTAAATGCAGATGTCTTGATTCGTGAAGAGCTATTACTGCAAAGAACAGCCAAAGCTCAGGGCGCTTTTGCCAATAACACAGACACTCTTGCTGCTTCAAGCGAAGTTCTAAGAGCTACCTTTGAAAATCTACAGGCAACTGTCGGTCAAGAGCTAAGCCCTGTAATTACACAGTTCTTCAGCGACCTCATTCCAATTATTGAAGAGGCTGGCCCAGACTTAGTAAAGGTCTTTGAGACTCTCGCTGAAATCATAAAAGAGATTGCTCAAATCTTTATTGATGCTTTTGACCCCACAAGTCAGTTGGGTGAGAGTATCGCCGAGCTAAACATTCAGTTCCAGTCGCTTGCAAGGACAATTAGCGGCGAGAACTTCAATCCTATTATTGCAACATTCCAAGCTCTTTACTATGTAATAGACCTGTTTGCTAGGGCTTTGCACGACATTCTTCTTCTAGCTGAGAATCTAATTATTGAATTTGAGGCTATGGGTCGAGTTGCAACTGCAATCTTCAATCAGGACTGGGAAGCTGTAAGCAAGGGCTGGAGAGTTCTTGCAACTGAGGCTAAGGCCGCTAGGGATGAGGCGAATCGCGGCAAGCTTGCATTTGAGCAACTTTTCTACACAATTAGCAGAGGCCCGACAGATGTTGGCGATACAACCGAAATTTGGGATGTAACAAACAAGGGCGCAGTTCAGGCTGGTAAAAAAGATGGTCAGGATTATGGCGACCAGTTCAAGGGCGCGGCTAAAAACCCAATCAAAGACTTCTGGTCAGGACTTCAAGATGAAGTAGCCAAGCAATCTGCCCGCATGAAATTGAGTGCAATGGGCGCATCTGAGGGTCTTGTAGATGCAATCCTCGGTGGCGGTGCTGACTGGCAAAAAGTATTCAACAGTATTCTCAAGGGTGGTCTCAAGGCTCTTGAAAAAGCACAGGCTCTTTTCAACAAAACTGGCGCGGGCATAAAGGACATTGAGGCTCAGGCCAAGAAACTGCTCGATGTCGAAATTCAGCGAGCAAAGCAGATGGCTAAGGCTGAACCCGGAATGGAAAGCTACTGGGAAGCCTACATCAACTACCTTGAACAGGGTCTTGATAAGCAGACTGCACTAGCTAAGGCTCAAACCGACTTTGATGCTGCAATGGCTGAGCAAGCCGCCAAGCTTAGAGAGCAGAATGCTGAACTTCGAGATGAGTTCAACAAGAACATCAAAGAACTATTTAGCGGATTTGATACAACTGGCGTTGTAGAAAATCTTGGTGAGTTTGAGGGCGCGGCTAAATCTCTCAAAGACGAACTTAGGCAGCTTGTTGAAGAAGGCCTCAAAAAAGATGGAGTCGGCCTCTTTAGTAAAAAAGAACAAAAACAACTATTCGCAATTATTGACGAGGTTGGTGGAACGCTAGAGGAGATTGGTCAAGCTAGAGACAAGCTAACCAATGAGATTCAATCGGCTCAAGATTCTTTGATGCAACAACAGGAACAAAGAAAGTCACTCCTTGAGTCCATTGCAGATTCAATTATGGGTAATGTAAACATTGCTCAGATTGGTGGCAAGGCAACAACAATTATCAAGAGCCTGCAAAGAACCCTAAAGCAAACTGCTGAGTTTAGCGCTCAACTCAATCAGCTAAGAGGTCTGGGTCTTTCAGAGCAGTTGGTTCAGCAGATTATTGGTTCTGGCGCAGACATTGGTGGGCAGACCGCCAAAGCTCTGATTCAGGGCGGCCCAGAGGCTATAGCTGAAATCAACAACCTTTACTCCGCTATTGGAGAGGTAGCTCAGGGTATTGGTGAAGATGCGGCAAGCTCAATGTTTGATGCTGGAATCGACACAACTACCGCGCTAATTGATGGTTTGCTATCTCAGCAGGAACAACTTGCACAGGTCGCTGAGCAGCTTGCGAATGTATTTGAAACCGCCTTTACTACCAACTTGCGCAAGAAAGGCGCTCTGGCTGAGTTCTGGAAAAACATTGGAATTGCACTCGGTGGATTCGGTGAGGTGGCAACCGCCCCTTCCTCTGCTGCTGCAATGGCGGCAGGAAGCTCACGAAATCAGGCCGTAACCTACAACATCTCAATCAACCCCGGATTGGTTACAGACCCAGCAGGATTGGGTCGAGAAGTTGTAACAGCCATTCAGCGCTTTGAAAGCACAAATGGTAGGGTATTTGCAAGAGCATGAGCGTAAAAATTGAGCTGGGCTTTACTGGTGCTGGAGTAGGCGCACCATTCTTTGTCATTGGTGATGCAACTAAAGGTGTTATCGGCAACGAAAATTATGTAATAGGTGGGGGAGAGATTTTTGTAGATGTTACAGAATTTTTGCAGTCTTTCAACATTCAGCGCGGCAAGAGCAGAGAGCTTGATAGGTTCAACGCAGGGCAGCTAAACGCAAGCTTTACAAATAACAATCGGTTCTTTGACCCAACCTATGAGGCATCGCCTTACTATGGACAGATAGTCCCAAAGCGCTCAGTAAGAGTAAGCGTTGATGATGTAATCCAATACAACGGCATTACAGACGACTGGAACATCGTTTACGACCCCTCGGGCAATTCGATTGCTACTCTCGTAGCTTTTGATGCTCTATCTATTCTGGCTAACAATGCGTTCAGCGGCTTTGCCCCTGATGAAGAATTATCTGGAACTCGAATCAATAATGCGCTAGATAACATCTCATGGCCTGCAACTCTTAGAAACATAGATGCGGGCGATGAGCTAATGGAAGCTCAAATTGTCAGCGAAGGCGCTAATGCACTTGAGTATCTAACTGGCGTAGAGCGCTCTGAAGTTGGCTTCCTATTCATAAACAAAACAGGTGATGTTCGGTTCATTTCCAGAAACTCCAGCTTCACGCAGTCACCTATAACATTTTCTGATTCTGGAACAGGCGTGCCTTATGAGTCAATCTCTGTTGTTTATGGTTCAGAGCTGCTGTATAACTCAATCACCCTAACCTCAAGCGCTGGAACCGCAACGGCTTCGGATGCAATTTCACAAGCTATCTATGGTTTGAGCGACTATAACCTAAGCACTTATCTTGCGAATTACTGCTCGCTAGAGAACATCGCAGGTGGCTTACTGGCTCGGTATAAAGACCCAGAATTTAGATTTGAAAAGATTACAATAAACCTAAATACAATCAGCGCACAAAATAGGGCTGATTTATTGGCTTTGGAGTTGGGCGATGTGGTGCTGGCTGAGTTCACGCCATCTGACATCCCACCTCAAATTGTAAGGGCTGGTAGGGTTATCTCTATCGCCCAAGACCACCAACCAAGCATCTCCACGATAACCATAGGTCTAGGCTCGATTGACGGAAGCCCATTCGTAATCGGAAGTTCTATCTTTGGTATTATTGGAGAAGGCGCTATCGGGTTCTAGGAGAAAAATGCCCAGAAAAGTCTTTGTAAACGGAAACATCCTTACGGATACCGACCTAAACACATACCTGATGAATCAGGCGGTGATGACCTTTGCCGACTCTACAGCTCGTGGCTCAGCCATTGGAACTGCCGTAGAGGGCATGGTGACTTACACCGAAAATGACAATGCTCTATCGGTCTGGGATGGCGCTGCATGGCAGCAGGTTTATCCTGTTACCTCGCTGGCTGGAAGCCAAATCACAGGCTCAATCGCAGGCACTCAAATTCAGTTTGGTGGAACCACCACTACTGCCTCAATGACCGCAACTTCGGCTCTTGAAAATGGAACAATCTGGGTAAACGGAACAGCCGCAGTAACAATTACTGTGCCAGATGTTCTACAGACTTGGGACACCTTGACTATCTGGCGCAATGCAGGTGGAACTGTAACCATCGCCGCCGGAACTGGTGTAACCGACTGGGGTGGCGCTGGAACTGCTGGAACTGCACTTACGTTTAAGATTGACCAAACATACAATGCTGCGACTGTTCAAAAAGTAGCAGCCAATACCTACAGAGTAGTTGGAAAGATAACTGTCTAATGCCTATTCCTATTGGAGTATTAGCCGCTGCCGGTGTGCCAGCCGTAGATACCGGAGACATGGTGCTAATTGGAGTATTTTCTGGTGACGATGCAAGCACAGCTTTAGACATAACTAACATTCCACAAACATACAAACATCTATGGCTAACTGGTCACTTTGGTATGGCTGGGACTTCTAGTACAAGAACAACCTTTAGCCTTAGATTGAATAGCGGAACTGGAATAAGTATTTGGTCTGAAGGTGTTAGAGAATCCACTGATGCAATGGTAGGCAGCTCTGCAATTATTACAAATGGCACCTTCCCTAACTATAGTCAATCTGGAACTTATTGGCAAAATAATCATTTTATTGTGGATAATTTATTTATGCATTACTCAGATACAGGAAAAGCAAGAAAGGGCTTTATTTTTAGCAACTCAAGCGGTGATGGCATTACAAGTAGCTCTGAAAATGCTTTTTCGGCCGGGGAAACAAACGCAACTGCTATAAATAGCCTTAGAATCAGCACTACGGCTGGTTCGGTAAGCACTTATACCAAACTTTATTTGTATGGGATAAAAACAGTATGATTACTTTATTGAATGAAACAACTGTAAGCGGAACTGCTACTACTGTTGTTGATGTTACAAATCTCAGCCAAAATTACCACACACTCAGGGTGATAGTTACTGTTCCAATACTTGCTTCTGTTACCGCTTCTAGAAAAGTTGGTATTCATCCAATTATGAGTGATGGCAAAATTATCAATGGTAGTGGAACCGCTGCTGCATTCAATAATGACCCAGTTCTTATCAGTAATTATGCTGACGCTAATAGTCAAAATTATGGATTGAATGTTGGGCCAACGGATAATTCTACATCAAGTTGGGGAAACTTTGCAATCAATGATTTTCACATGTATTCAATAAATGCCCGGAATGCAGGAACAGCTAATACCGGAACTCAGGGTAGAAGAACGACTGGGTTTGGTAGTAACGGCAACGACCCTTGGTGCGGAATCAGACCATTCACCCCAAGAACCAATCTCGCTCTTACTACACCCGCCGATGTAACAGTTACTGGAATTAGACTTGCAATTATTGATGATTGGACTGCCAAGCTTCCAGAAAATACAAAAATTCTAATTTATGGAGTTGGTAACCTTGCCGTATAAATTTATTTCATCTACCACCTTGGCTGGAACTGCAAATAAAGTGCAATTTACTGGTATTCCAGCGGGCTACAAGAATCTTCAAATTTATTATTCAGTCGGGACTACAACAAGCATTTTGGCAACCTTCAACGACAATACCCCATCAACAATTAGGTATCAATGGACTCAGGGCTATGCTAGGGGTGTTACAGAAACTCAAGCATCAAATTCTAATGCAACATCAATGCAAATTCAGCATGGTCAAGAGCTAAGACATGGTTGGATAGTTGTTCCAAACTACAATGATTCAAATAACCCAGCAGCCCTAATTGCTCGGTCTGGTGGGTCTCTTATTTGGTCGCATTCCTATGGAAGAACTGGCGCTAGCTCTACAGCTACTTCAGACCGGGTATTTGGTGTAAATTCGGTAGAATTATCTGGAACTTTTATTGCAGGCGATACCTTCGACTTTTACGCATACTAAGGAGAAAAATGCTGACTAAATTGGTTATTGATGCTTCGACTGGCGAAAGCAAAACAGTTGAAATGACCCCTGAAGAGGTCGAACAACTGAAAATTATGCAAGCTGAGGCTGATGCTGCCAATGCTCGCGCCGAGGCTGAGCAGAAAGCAAAGGAAGAAGCTAAGGCATCTGCTCTTGCTAAGCTCGCGGCCCTTGGGCTAACAGAAGAAGAAGCTAAAGCAATTCTCGGATAAAAATGGCAGACGAAACAAACGGCGTTCGCATAACGCAAAGAGACATCTACGAAAAGCTTATTGAGCTACAGGCAGTTCAGATTGAGCTTGTCGCAGACATCAAGTCACTCAAAGACCTACCTAACAGAGTCAATCAGTTAGAGCAGAAGCTCGCTCGGTTTGAGTGGATTGAGAAACTTGCGTTTACCGCTATGGGCGCTGGTCTGTCAGGATTCCTCGCAGCACTATGGGCGCTAATCAA
>JACCDY010103374.1_pt1 | contig 19622 bp, 49 predicted proteins | sample 7446391 | NCBI WGS metagenome assembly JACCDY01 (sample SAMN15323451, study PRJNA562643) | freshwater metagenome | isolation source: river surface water | place: USA:Blue River Watershed | collected 2017-08-18
TCACAGCACTCTCAAGGTCTGAGAATTTTGAAATATATGGGTCATTGTAGTTTGTTGGTGAGTTAATGAATGTTACTTTTACTGCCATGTTTCGTGTTTTTAATTTGGTTACATCACTCTTACAAATGGAATCGTAAAAATCACAACTCAAATCTTAATCAAAATCCTTTGTGTTTTCTCACCATTCCACTCAACCTCAATTTGGTGTTTCTTGAGAACCTCAACAATCTTTTCTCCATCACCTTCCCAAGCCAAGTGGCAACTGCCAGTATCTTTCAAGTCATCAGCATCCTGACTGTGGTAAAATACTGTGTTATTTGTACCTTCAGGAACAACAGACCATCCACAACTCTGACAACACATATGGTTGCTCTCTGCAAAGAATCCGAGTGTTCGTAATTCCTTAAATGCGTCCTCAATCTTTTTGTATGTTTTTGCCATTTGTTTATATTTTTAGAAAATTCCGAGAATCATTTTTGCCTCTGAGAGAAAGTCATTCATTCCTTTGACAAGTTCACGCTTGCTCCAGCGTTTCTCACGAACTTTCTCAATGCGCTCAGTTCTCTTTTTGCGCTCAATGGTTTGGGCTTGTCTTTCTTTTCTGCTCATGCTACTCTTACAAATGGAATCGTAAAAATCACAATTTGAGGTCATCTTTCGACAACCTCAAATTTATAATGTCTCCAACCTCTTATTTTTACAGGAATCTTTCTCTCAAACTCTGTCCCAAAGTTCATAAGTGCATAAAGCTGTTTGCCTTCTTTTGTGAAATACTGAAAACAGTTTCCACTACTAAACTCAATCGGTTCACTCGCCTTCAAAACTCCATTCTTTAAAGACTTGTTTCGCTTCTTCTTGGCTTCTGAGTTATCAAGCACCCTTTGTCGCCAATTCTTTGCCCACTCTAAAGAACTTTCACCTACATTATCAGGGTCAAGCTTCGCAATTTCATCAAGTGGCGTAAGAAGGTCTAAAATTCGTTTAGGGCAATCATCCACGCCAGGACCAGCAAACTCGCTCATATCTTTGTATCCAAAGTTGTAGTAAGCTTTTGGAGCACGGTGAAGCATATAAATCATTGCAAACGTGTATCCCTTAGTTTTGTCTTTAACCGCAAGGTATGCAGTTCTGAATCCTACAACCGCAATATCCAAAAGTTCAACGTTTGGAATATCTTTGTACTTATCAATGAAGTATTGTTTTGCAGTTCTTGTTTCGTGAAATGTTATCCAGCCCATTTGTTTGTTTTATTTGTTATTTAACTCTTACAAATGGAATCGTAAAAATCACAACTTCGTTATTCGTTCCGAAGCAGGGAGAGAAACAAAAAGGGAGAACCGAAGTCCTCCCAAATTGCGTAACGTAAAACAACAAACAAAATATTTTTAGTTTCTCATCTCAATTCTATCCAGAGCTTTCTGGGTATCCAGCTTCAGCCCCGTGCTGACAATCTTTTCTTCTGTCTTCAGAATCTGGTCATCAAACTTTACCAGAATCTCCTCCGCCTGCACGCTGTACTCTCTCGCCAGCTTGTCCTTGCAGTCATCAATGTCATCCTTCCCAGTGCATCCGTTGTATTGAATCTGGTAAACATTCTGGTTACCTATCTGGAATATTATCCACATCTTTGTCATCTCTGGCTCTTACAAATCAATTCGTAAAAATCACAGGCTCATCACAAGGCGCATAAGTGTTCGAGTTCATTGCAATCTTTAGCTCCTCACCCTCTTGGCTCTTGAATACAAGGTATCCGCTTGGCTTGTAGGTCATCAGTTGACAACCCTTGCGTGTCTTTGGTTCCCACGTTGCCCATCCTGGCAAATCCTCTGTAACATCAGCGAAGTAAGGGAGAACCTCACGGTCAGCACTGAAAAGGCAATCCTTTGGGAATTGACTCAAGTCTGTAACCAACTTGAAGTAGCGTTGGTTTCCGTCTTCAATCTGTCCGTCTTCATTCCTGAAGGTGTTCCGAGTTTCATCGTGAACTGTTAAGTCGGGACGCTCCTTGTAGGTAAATAATGTTTTACCAATCAATGCGTATGTCCAAATTTCGTAAACCTTTTTCATACTTCTCTTACAAATGAGTTCGTAAAAATCACAACCTTTTAGTAGGAAACTGTTTTCATCAAGGTAAATTCATTGTCCTCAACGAGAGCGCCATCATTAACGTATTTTGTAAATATGGTTGAGGTTTCACCCCAATCGCCCAACTCCTCAAGACCCAACTCAAATTGTCCGTCCTTCTCGGCACAAGCCTCTTCCTGAATGGCATCCTTTAGCTTGTTTTTCAACTCTTCTTCGCTGGCAGCCATAATAACGGCAACCGCCTTTCCGAAGTACAATAAAATGTATGCAATTTTTTCCATAGGTTATCGTGTTAGTCTTTTTTCTTTTGCTTTCTCAATTGCACGCTCAACCTTTGGTTGAACATAGCTCAGTAGCAGAATCATTCCGCTTACAATTAATATCAGTGGCATGGTGTTGTTGCTTTTGGTTACACTGCTCTTACAAATGGAATCGTAAAAATCACCGAAGCACTAAGCCGTTGTTTGTAGGTACTTTGAATTTCACTCGTGTTACCTTTTGGTATCCTGTTTCTGGAAAGTGGGTCAACCCAAATAAGGAGACCCCCATAAAGCTACACTTACCAATATTGCTCTTACATACTGTTCTCAATTCTCCAGAAATCTCGACTGTATCTCCCGCTTGAATTTGTGAGGCGTGTACTATTTCTTTAACAATGTTTTCCATATTATCTCTTACAAATCGAATCGTAAAAATCACAGAGGAGAGTTCAGCTTCTTAATGGCTAAGTCTTTCATCTTATCTTCATCTCCTTGAACCTCCTTGAACTCTTCAGGAGAAACATACACCATCACAGGAAAAATGCTACCACGAAAAATTGGTGTCAGGTTACGTCCACCCTTTTGTGTGCGAAGTTCTCCTATTGAATAAATATTTTCTTTCTTATAGCTCATAATCCTCTTACAAATCGAATCGTAAAAATCACAGGGAGCGAGCATCAACACCTCTCTGAAAGGCATCATCTGAGAAGTCAGAGAGTGCCGAGCAAAGTTCTGCAATGTCCTGCTCATAGTATCCTGCAAAAAAGCATACATCTACAATACGCTCGAACAAGGGAGACCCCTCAGGGTTTGCAAGGGGGAAGTGTTTCTTCACCATTTCCTTAACTGGTTCTTTGTCTGTGTGTGCCATGATACTCTTACAAATGGAATCGTAAAAATCACAAGGGAGAGAATTACTTGAGGAACAAAGAAAAGGGCAGGGAACTCAACCCCCGCCCTCTCAGTTGTAAACAAACAAGCAACAAACAAATATTTTTAAAAGTTCTGAATCTGTTTTAATACTTTATATCCCTTTCCTGCATTGTAGCAGTTTGTGCAACATGGTTGACTAATTGCGTTCTTTGGTCTTGCCTTATGGCTCGGTCTTGTGTAATCACAACCTTCCTCAACGCAAACCAATGTATATTTTGTCTTAACTTTGGTTTGAATCACCTTATTTGAGTAGCAACGCTCACCATCGCATAAAATTGTCCGTGCAATGAATTTCCAAACTTTATCATGGTTTGAAGTCTTGCGAATCTCAAAGTCAATCGCATGGGCAACCTCATGTCTTAGTGTGTTTTCAAATTCAAGCGACTTGTCAGGGTTTTGACTAAATAGCCACTGTGAAATGTAAATTGTCTTGTTTCTGAGGCTACAAAGCCCTGCCGCTCTCTTTCTGTCGTTGAACTCAAAGCACCATCCAAGGTCAAGCAAGTTAATCACCTTTGCGTCTTGGAATCGGTAAAGGTCAATTGTCCAAGTAGTGTTGAGAAGTTCAATTGCAAGGCTCTTAATCTCCTCTGCAGTTGTCAATCGGTTCTCTGCAAAGTATAGTTCTTTGGTAAGGTCTTTTGCTTGGGCTACGAGTTTCATGAGTTGTTGTTTTTGGTTACAACACTCTTACAAATGAAATCGTAAAAATCACAATCAGTCGTGAACATAGACCATCTCAGTCTTTACCTCGTGGGTAACAGTTGCGTTATGCTGCGCCTGTTCCTCGGTAATCCAATAGTCATAGCCCTGAACGTGCGACTTAGAAGGAATCTCCTTCATCAGTTGCCCCTTTCTGTGCCACTCCTCAACGTTTTTCTTGAAGCTTGGCAGTCCAACCTCACTATCCATCACCAACTCCTCAACAAGTGGTAAAGTTCCGTTGTTAAAGTATGCCTTTCTTGTGTACTTGAATCGGTGAATAATTTTCTGAGTTGGCTTGAACATGGCTTCGCTGTTTTGTTGTTACTTATCTCTTACAAATCAATTCGTAAAAATCACAGAGCAACTTGACGAAAAAAATAAGTGCAGGTCGGAGTCCACCCTCTGCGAAGCAACCGCCTCGAACCCGTCTCGATTTCTCACCGACAACACTCTTACAAATGGAATCGTAAAAATCACAACTTCATTATTCGTTCCGAAGCAAAGGGAGGGAGAGTTTAATCTATCTTTTTGAATACTACACCAACCCCATCTTTTCGGCTCGTAGCCATACAAGGCACAGAGGCATTTTTTTGACACTCCTTACGCCAGTCACACAAGGTACATACGTTTGCGTTGCTGTTCATCCCAAGTGGGTCAACAACGTCATCCTTAGGCACAGCCTTGAATCCATCAGGACACTCTTTTTGGTCAACATATCCCTTCAGAGTGGTAAAGTTTAAAACTTCCTTAGACAATCCCCAAAATCTCTTATTTGACCAGTCAATTGTTAGTCCCATTGTTGCTTGTTTTGTTGTTACATTACTCTTACAAATGAAATCGTAAAAATCACAGACCCAATTTAACAAGCATTATTTTTGTATATTCATCCAAAATTGCTCCACGGTCTTTTGAAGTGAGGACATGTTCTCCATTATTTTTAATGGTATAAAGTCTGTCAGCATAAAACCCAGGTTGTTTGTTCAGGTTTATATTTGTCACAACTACTTCTCCATCTTTTGAATGGTACGACTCGAAAAAAATTACTCCTGAATCTTTAATTGTGTTCTCCTGAATTTTTGCTTTTTGCTCTGTTGTTAAATCAATCATTTCTAATATGTTTGGTTACATCACTCTTACAAATCAAATCGTAAAAATCACAGAGGGAGAGTTTATCCGTATTTCGCAATGTACTCAACCCTTTTGTCAATAACCTGAACAAGTTCATCAATATAGACCTCCTCACGCTTGTCAACAATTTTCCCAACTCTGTTGGTGTAGTAAATTGTGAAGGTGTCATTCCATGCAAGAACAATGTAAACGTATCCCTTGTGGTGGTGTCCTTGAACCATGAAGCGAAGCCACATATCCTCACACTTCATCCATGCGTGTACGCCCCAGCTCATAAGTGTTACCATTGCCCCACGCTTCATCGCTGTCGCTAATTCATCAGGGTTGAATGGTCTTTGTCCTACCTTGTTGTTGTCAATAATTTCTCCAATGTTCATAAGGTTGTTTTGTTTGGTTACATCACTCTTACAAATGAAATCGTAAAAATCACAAGGGAGGGAGAGTTTTTATAATAAAAAAAAATAAGGGCAGGTCGGAGTCTACCCTCTGCAGAATTTTGATTCTGAACCTGTCTCGAATCTCTCACCGACAATACTCTTACAAATGGAATCGTAAAAATCACAGAGGGAGGGAGAGGCTTACTTATAAAAATCGTTTTTCCGCCCCCTTTCGAGGAGCGGTCAACCACTCAGGGAGTGGCTTGTGTTAGTAAGGCGGTCAGTAATTTTTCATGGTCATCTCTCTTATACCACTCTTACAAATCAAATCGTAAAAATCACAGAGGGAGGGAGAGTATAGATAAAAAAAGAGGGGCAAATTGCCCCCCTCTCTTCGGTTTTGGTTTTTCCTTAGTCAATAATTCGGTAGTCAGTTCCGCCAATTACAAACCCTTTAAGGTTATCGAAGTCAACGGTACGGAAGGCAAAATCAAATTCAGCATCCACCGCCCCACGTCCTGCTGTATATTCTTTTGGAGCAAGTCCTGCAGGAGTAATATACTCAGCGTTCCAAACTTCTTCTTTGCTCACTTCTTTCATTCCGTCTGCAATGTAAAGTTGGTGTGCGCTTGGCTTGGTGTGGTTTTCGCAAATGAATACCAAGTATCTTTTTGTGCCTGTCTTGGTATCACGAACCACTGGTGAACCCTCAATGTAATACTCTTTGCCGTTTTGTGGTTGCGCTACGAAGTTAATCACTTCGCCTTGCTTGTTCTCAACAATACGGTTTACTTTTTTCTCGTAGTCGCTTCCAATGGTAGCGTTAATCTTTACGAATTTCTTAAGCAATTTTTGACCTTTAACTGTCTTGCTCTCGCTTACATCAGTAAGGTATGAAAGACTGCTGAAAGAAACGCCCGTAGCAGAAAGACCCTTGTAGTTCTCGAACATTGCTACCGCTTGTGCTTTTGTAATGTGTTTTAAGTTGTTCATGTTTATCGTTTTTTGTTGGTTACATAGCTCTTACAAATCAAATCGTAAAAATCACAGCCTATCCAAAAAGACTTTAGTCTTTTTTACGTAAGGCTAAAAAAAATGTTACAAATATTTGTTATTTATAATCATTCTAAATTTATAAAAGTTGTGATTTTTACGAAACTATTTGTAAGAGTGGTGTAACAAAACAATAACAACAATGGCAAAGATTAAGACAATGAAAGTAGGCACGATAACAACTGAGCAAATTATGAAGTTTGACCGTGCAGCACGTAGGCAAGATGATATTGACAACAATATGAACTTTAACCGCCACCGTGTCCACAAGAACGCAAAGGCTTACACCCGCAAGGATAAGCACAAGGGGAGAGAATTTTAGCCCCTTGTACCCTATTTAAGGGGGTTAATAGTTAGCCCCCCTATACCAGCCCCCAGCCCCTTAAATAAGGGGTCTATTTAGGCTCGCTCGGAAAATAAGCCCCTAAATAAGCTACCCCCCTATATGGGGTCCAGGTCTGCTCACAATTTTTTCCCCAATTTTTTCCAAAACTTCTCAACCAACGAAATACCTACTAATTAGGTCCTCAAGTGAATCAATACTGCCCTAAGGAATATTCTCAACCAACGAAAATAGATAACATATTATCCAAAGTGGGTACCCCCTTTTCCCTACAGGAACCAATAAAGTGCCCAGGAAAAAATTTTTTTCCCCAAATTTTTATGTAAAAGTTAGACTTCATATCACTCTGGCCAGGATGAGCCTGACCTGGGCGATACAAAAGATAAGGGGGGTACCCCAAAAAGAAGGAGGGGGGTCGAAAAAGTGCCAAGGAAAAAATTTTTCCACCAAAAAAAATTATAAAATTATGACTTTTGTTTTTTATAAATTGCTTTAACTATACTTAAAAATTCTTTTTCACTTAAATCACTTTTCATAGTATTAACAGCTGCTATAACAAAAGCAACGTTACCTTTAACATATCCTTTAGTGCTATCTATTCTGTCTATAGATGCTGAATATTTAGCTAATCTACCAATTCCCATTTCAATACCAGAATAAAAACACTTATTCTCTTGTTGTTCTAATAATTCCTCAAGATATTCAACATCTATTTCAAAGGGTAGTTTTTTAGATTTAGCTCTTGATTTGGCTTGTAATAATCTAAAATTAAGAAAATTATCATCCTGCCATTTATTTTGTTTTTTTATATACTTTTCTCTATCAGATTCATTGAGATTAGTATATTTAATTTTTGCATTATTAAGTATACATTTTTTACACTTAGTTTTTCTTTTAACATAAAATTTATTTGGATTAGTTTCTCCACAGCTACACTTATGTTCTTCCTTCTTTCCCATAAAAATAAATAGGAAAAAAATAAATTATTTATTTTTTTGCCAAAAGTTAGGCCTTGCAGTACTTATGCATGATGTGGGCTATGTGAAGCTCGATGCTTAATTCCAGGTTTAACTTAGCAGGGTGATGATAACCCTTATCAATGAGCTTCTTAATTCTGTCGCTAAGACATGAGTTAATTTCAGGGAATGTCCTAAGAGGTATAAATCTTTCACCACGTGCAATAACTATATAGTCATTATACCCATACTTGTACAGTGTATTTGATAAATAATTACTCATACTTACAATGCTTATAGAGAATCTTAACCCTCATCCAGTGAATTGCTATCTTATAGTCCTCCAACAAATACATGGCAAGGACAGCGCTGCTATCATGCCTGAGGATGTCTTCATTGTCACAAATAGTCTCCTCCATGGATGCAATGGCACGACAGGCAAACTCATAGAGTTCTCCATCACTCTTAAGAATAAGCTCCCTTCTTTGTATTCCTTGTCTTAGATTCATGCGCCTGAATAATTTGAGGAATCTTGTCTGCTGCCTGGCTCGTCAAGTTCATTAATTACTATCTCTGGCTCGTCATCACAGTGCTCCTCAAGAATCTTATACATGAGACAAATAATCTCAAGTCTCCTGCAAAGAACAAGGGCCTTAAGTATGTCTTCTCTGGAGAATCCGAGGAAGCTACCCCTATTAACTATCTGCTCAAGAAACTCGGCAGATTCCCTGTATGACTCAAGGTAGGAGTTAACGGATTGACTGGGCAACTCTGGGTTATATATTAACTTGGGGACCTTCAACTCTTGCAGTGTTTATTTAAAATATCTTCGCACTTATCTCTATAGAACAGTAGAAACTTGTTAAAAAAATCATCTAAGTAGTATTGAGTACATTTATATTTGTATGATTCAATTCGCCTTGCACAAAAATTGAAGTCAAATTCACTAATCTTAAGTTTATAATTAAGTGGAAGGGCATGTGTTGGACAATTACCATATCCAAGAGATATTAGTTCTATTAAATAATTATTATATTCGCTATTATCCACGAGTCTCATAGTTCACAATATTTTTCTCTCATTACACCAATCTTAATCCGAATATATTCACTTAGGCAATTAACTCTAAAGTTAAGACTTGGGCCCTCATTACATGAGTAAAATTCGAGCCTCTCAAGCACGTGACTTGCTGGAGTAACAGTAACTCCAACAATGGTGTTGCTCTCCTTATCAAAAATTGGCATCACCTGGTCAAACTTACTCATTCTTTACAATGCTTTTCTGTTATTCTTGCCATCAAGCACATAATTAAGAATTGCATATTAAAAATGGCTATATCCTTAACTGAATGAATGATGTAGACTTCACCCCTCTCTATAAGCCCTTCAATTTGACGCATATTCTTCTCAACCGCCAGGGAAAGGTGTGGAATCGTGAGTTCAATCATCTCTCTGAACTCATCAGTTGTCATGTCAGCAATATCCTTCATACTCTACAGTGCTTTTTTTTAATGTCTTCAATTCTAATGCTGATAATCTTAAGTAGTGGCACGAATGCTCTGTCGTACAGGTGATGTACCATGTATAGGTTAACGTCCAGCTCAAGGCGTGAAAGCTCGCTTGACTCAATGGTGTACAGTCTATCTCCTACACTATAGCTAATAACATTTCTATCATTATCAGTTTGAAATGTGATTTTTTCTCTCTTGGTGCCATTTATAGTGTAAGCATCCATATAGAGATTCATTATAGATTCGATAAGTTCATTTTCTTTCACAGTGTCTCCTCATTATTTTTATCATCATTAGTTGAATAATTATCATCAAGCACTCCGCAGAAGACTTTGGGTACTTATAGCCGAATGAATTAACTTCCGCCTGATAGTACTCAATGACTTCCTGAATCGTCAAGTTATTAAAAACATGTGGAAGGTTGCTACCAAACAATTCCATTCTTCTTTCCCTAAATATCTTGGCATCTATCCTATCGAACTCAGCCATCATCTCACCGTGTGTCATTGTTATCTCCAATTTAATTACAGTGTTTTATTCTTATTAATGCAATTCTACCACGAATAATATAATTAGCAAGTTCAATCGCCTCGTTAATAAATTTATCTTTGTATTCTTGTGGATATTTAAGCTGAGTCTTTATTACCCCTGGAAGTTGAACTTCAACATATCCAGAATTAATTGTACGAATTAAGTCACTAAGTTTTTCTTCAAACTCAACTAAGTAATCCCAAATAAGTATTTCATCACTACTTCTCACAATGCCTTATCTTAATGATTAACATCCTTGTCTTAATAATTTGCTCAAGCACCTGGGTTGCCTCAACTGCATAATCGTGTCTAAAGTGTGGTGGCAAAAAGACATCAAGAGCAATCGTTCCTGAGCTATACATAATCAAATCTGCATATCCAGTTTCAACTGTTCTAATTAACTTTCTAAGTCTTTCCTCAAACATATTCAGCATTCGCCTCAGGAATTCCATCTCGTTCTCATCAGTAGCAATCATGTGCAATGTTTTTTTATAATGTTAAGGTAGCTTAAGGTAATTATGTACTTAAGAATCCTGGCCCTTGCTGCTGGACTAATTGCCATCTCAAGCTTATTGTTGAAATATTCAATATCATCAGAGTAATTAACTTTATCATCATAACCACCAAGATTAACTCCATCAAGATAACCGCTCTGGAGCCAAGTATAGAGAATTTGTCTGGAATCGAGCTTTACGTCTTCCCATCTTTGTATTTTAGGTCTCTTAATATCAGGCATAAGGCCGAATAGTTGTCTTAGTGGGTGATTCTTGTTGCTCATATCAAAAAAATTTTGTGCTCTTCGGTGGTTCACTCTGACTTAGGCGTGCCATCATCATTAATATAAGTAAACTCATAGCAAGGGTCAATTCTGAATAGGAAATTTTCCTTATCACCTGAGCAAATTTCATAGTCACACTCAACATCAGTATCCCAGCAAATAATTAGGTCACCACCGATAATCCTATTATTCTCATCAAGGTTATATGTCTTGACAACAACGCCAAACTTTCTCCAATTACCAAGACAAACCTTGTCGCCAACGTCAAAGAACTCTGTGTACTCTATGTCAATTATGTCCATCACCTGTTACTCATAAGTAAGTTGGGCTGATACCCATTGAAACTGTCCATCAACTTTAACCCACTTAGCAGCGCCATTTGACTTAACCTTACCTCCACAGATAATACATGGATTTATTTCATGCATATCCTCTGAAAGTCCGACAACACCACAACTAACGCACTTATTTACTCTGGCAAAGTTTCCTGGCTTATAGGCGTAGTATCCTGGAGTCATGTGTCCTTTCTTGGTAGAAGGTCTCTTAACTGGAGGAGGTGGTGGTTCACTATGTCTTGGAAGATTGTCTTGCTTGGTTCTTGTAAACATGTATCCAAGCAAAAAGAATATTCCTGCTGTTATTATGTATCCTATTATGTGCATATGCAATGTTTGTTTTTTATTTTATTAATTAAATCCTCAATTTCAAATGACAAATGATAAACACTTCTTTTAAAATTTATATATTGATGGTATTCATCCAGTGTTAAGTGTGTGCCATTAACTTTAACGCCCTTAGGAATTGGCAATGAATTTTGGTCTAATCCCCAAATTATTTCAACAAATTCATTGACTAAATAAAATCTCATATTGATTTAAAATAAATTGACCACCCTTAAGTTGAGTGGTCAATTTGTTTTTTCTTATATTTCACTCCTATTTGGGTTACTTAATGGTAATCTGGTTTCTTGACTTATAGTTATAGAGCTTAACAAGCTCTTCAATTACCATTTCAACCTTAGGTTGGTCATGTACAATTGAGCTTGCAATTCTAAGTTTCTTCTCCATTGTCTTAGGAGAGTAGTCCTCGTGAGTATAGAGCTTAAGCACAGCTCTTACAAATCTCTCCTTCTTGGCAAACTTGTAATACTTTTGAAAGGTTGCCACGTGCTCAAAAAAATCATTTACATCAATATCAGTTCTGAATTGAAATAGTCCTCTGCTGACAGACTCAGAATGTGAGCGTGAATTATCGGAGAGTTTTCCGAACTGTGCGATGACAGATAATCTCTGTTGATACTTAGCTGCAAGGTCAATCATCTTAATGTACGGCTCCATCCCTCTCTTGGCATAGTGTTGAACGAAGTCAATCATGGTCCAGTTCTTAGATGCCTGATTAATTTGTGAAGCTGCGAATATGTGAATATCCTGACCAACGATAAAGTAGATTGGCTTACCAAGCTCCTTGCAGGCAAGAAATCTGTTCTGACCATCAACAATATTCATTTGTCTGTCAACAAGGATTGGGTTGTACATGGTATAGTCCTTGTCCTTAATTGACTTAAGAACTTTCTTATAGTGTCCAGGTTCTCTGTTGTACTCATTGAGTTTAAATTTAGAATAGTCAGTTGCTACCCAAATCTTACTTTGAGATTCTGTTGCAAAGGGGGTTTCCTTTGTTGTCTTTGAATTCTTTTCTACTTCAAGCATCTTAATTAATTTTGGTTATTAATATTTAGTTAAAGGCGAAGCTACGAAAAAAAAGGAATTGGTGCAAATTTTTTTATTAGCAGTGCTTCTTGAAAATCTTTTCCATGTCCTGTCTTATTCTTTGAAAAAGGCGCTGTTTCTTAATTTCTAAGATGAATTTTTCTTCTGAAATTGGAGTGACTGTAATTAGGTCATCAGCGATTGACCTTAAGAAAACTTCTTCTGGATATATTCTGTTACCGCTCATGTTAGCAATGTCTTTTTAATATATTGGATGTTAAATCTTTGATGCTATTCCTGAGCATCATTGACCTAAATAAGAGTAGTCTTCTATCCATTCTCTCCAAGGTGGACTCTTCTTCAATAAGGCTATCATATCCTGGTAGAGAGCTTCTTGTATAACCATTAACAGCAAACCACGGCTTTTCTTCTTCTCTATTTTTCATTATCACAAATTTATAAAAAAATTACTTACAGTGCTTATTATTTATCTTATCTGTAAGGAATATGAGAAGCGAATAGAGCGCCTTGAGTTTTACGTGCTCATCTGGATGTTGCTGATATATAGAATAGAGTCCACTCTCGATTTCCTCGTCAGTTGCATTAAGCTTCATATAGATTTCACCCTCATAGAGGAATGAGCCCTTGCAATAGTCGTCAAGTTCATCATAGGTTCCATTATCATCGTAGAAGACATCCATGATTATAAATAGATGTCAATTAGTAGAAAAAATTATCCAAAAATGGATTTATAGTAGAAAAAAGTATACCATTCAGTGTTTCTGATGGTTATAAGTAGAAAAAAAATTCTATTGGTGATTATCTCTTTCGGTAGATGAAATATCCATACACACACTTATTTAATGAATCACTGTGTGTATCATGAAGTTCTCCGTTAATAAATGCGCAAACATGACCGCTAACGCTCAGGATTAACTTTCCTCTTGGAAGTTCCTCTTTCCTTGCGTGGATAAGGCAACCAGTTCCGATTCCCATAGTTGGGACCCACTCCATTCCCAGGTCCTCGCAATATTTTCTCCAGAGTCTGTTGCTCACTCCCTTTCTTGCGCTTGACCTTATTTTGTTATCGCAACGTTCTCTCTTGGCACGTCTATTTATTTCATCATAGACTTCCTTATAGGGAAGGCCAGTTACAATGGCAATAGCTCTGGCAACGCAGTCGTCAACATGACCCTTAAAGCCTGCTGCTCTACGTCCTCCATCATTGTAGACAAACTTTGTAACCTTCTTCTTCATCCCTATTCAAAAATAGAGAAAAATTCTGCATTACAAAAATTTTTTGCGTAAAAACAAACGGTTTGTTAAAAAAATTTTGGCGGAATCCTGGGTGATTTTTTTACCCTCGGAAGTCTTATGTATCAAGCTTTGGAAAGATGTCACAGATAATCTGAGAGATAGTCTTTCCTATAGCCTTCTCAAGCTCGAAATATTCTATGCCAAGCTTTTTAAGAATCTCATTCTCAATCTCAGTTCTAACCTGAGACTCGGCCTCGCCACGACCAGTTTCCTGGTAGGCATCAAATTCATCCTCAAACTCATCTTTCCAGTCCTCATCAAGGAAGTCAGGAATGGCCTCATCAATTGCCTCATCTATCTGGTCTTCAGTATAGTTGGCGTTAATATAGGCTTTGATTGAGTCTTCGGTCATTTGTAATTCCATAATTCTCTCGTTTTCTATATTATACGAAAAACTTGAGGGAATGTTTCAAGAGTCTGAGGCATGGTCCTTGCAAAGCTTAAATGTGGCACAATCTGGATTGCTCTCGTCAACTGGATTGCCGCAGTAGCACTTTCTCGGAAGAAGATGAGCTGGAACTGCGCCAAGGTGGCCTCGAAGTTTTTCCTTAAATCTCCTAAAGCCATCTGCACCGCTATATTCTTCTTCATCCAGGCAAAGACCGATTCCGTATAGGAAGTCGTTAATTATCGTTTCTTCCTCATAGTCCTCGTGACCCATTTGCTTGTCATAGGTATTCACGTAGTTCTTAAATTTTTCAAGGTCAAAATTTTTCATGATTTCCATTTATTTGGGAATTTATATTTTCTCAATAGATTGAAGACATCTTCTGGCTCCATTGTTCCTGGAAATTTGCTCAGCAAATCTCTCCACTGCTTGTCTGACTTAGCTCTCTCCGATTTATTCTTGGATTTATTTTCCTCCTTAAGTTTCTTAAGAGAGGTAAGAGTGAATCCGTCATCAAGTTGTTCATCACAAATGCATTGGTCTTTTCTGTATGAGCTACCTTCAATCTCAAATTTCCAGTCACCAACTGTTAGGTAATAGGTTTTTGTGATATAGCATGAATCAGCCGACTCTTCATAATCTTCATAACCTTCTCTAAGTCCCTCCAGAAGTACATCAAAGTCATCGAAGTCTTCATTCATTTCCCACTCTTTCTTGAGTGCCTCAAGCGCTTCTGCTGGAACATCCTCCAGGCGCTCAATATATATGCTACTTTTCTTCATTTTCATTTTCATTTTTATTTTCTTGTTCCTTAAGGTCTGAAATTTTTATAATTCCATAATAATTTTGATTTACTCTTTTCTTTGCATACCTGCTTAACAATTTTGCGTCAGGTTTCCAATCATCAACTTCTATATGCGTGGCCAGTTGATATGGTGCTAAAAATAAATTAGCTTCACTTGGTGATTCATGCCAAATCTTTTGAAGCTTGTCATAAATTTCTTGACTAACTTCGAATTTATTATTTAATAAAATTTTTCTTGAACAGATTTCACACGCTCCTCTTGAGAGAGATATTCCGCTTCTATTAGAGAGGAAGCTATGTATATAAACGGATACATATTTTGCAGATTCACAACACATACACTTAAGCTCCTTAAACTTAGGAAACATAAATTCATAAATTTCTTTATTAATTTCTGGATTTGTTCTGCCTCCGCCAGTAAAGCATGGCTCATTGTTTAGATAGTCATCTGGAATGTCTGCATCAACAATTACAATGTTTTTGTCTCCAAACTTCACCGCATCAATATATTCTTTATTAAGGTTTAAGTGCTTGAAGTTTTCGTACCACATATTAAGCACGTGGTATCCGCCAAGTGAGAAGTAATTGCCATGTTTCATTGGGAACTTGTCTTCCATAAATCCAACAAGACTGACATATCCAACTTCATTTTTAACTCTTATCTGTTCCATTTTTTAAATCTTGAATTATTTCAATTCTTCCATCTTTCCAATGCTTAACAATTTGCTTTTTATCATTCATATAAATCATCGGAAGTCCCTTTCCCCAAGTTTCATCCTCTATTCTCTTTCTAACGAATTCACTAAACTCCTTTGACTGCAGCATCTCGACTTCCTGCTCATCTGTTAGAAAAGGGGGTTCATCATCGTCATCAAATCCTTCATCAAGAATATTTGGGTCCGTTGTTTTCTTCTTTGGAGAATCAACTATTATAGCGAGAGTACAAATAATAAATCCTCCAGGAATTAATAATGAGTCAAGTTCTGGTTGTTGAAATATGGCTGGAGAAAACATTGTTAATACTCCAGAGAAATATAGTATGGTTGCAAATATTCTTCTCATTCCTTATTTTCTTTATCTTCTTTTAAACTTTCGGCAAATTCTGATAGGGACTTCATTGTATCTCTAAACCCATTTGGGTCCTCCATCAATTTTTCCTTTTGAATCTTATCTATATGAAATTTAAGGCCGCTAACACTAAGAGAGTGAAATTTTTCTTGAATCTCAGTAATCTTTTTAATTGCTTCCTTATCTGAGTCGTTAGTTTTCAATACCCAGTGAATTTCGCTTAGAGCGGTTAGTGCAGCTTCATTAACCTTGTTATTGTGCTCAATTATTTTGAGTTCAATTTCTTGGAGACTTGTCTCCTCCAGTTTCTTAATTTTTTCTTCCCAATTCATAATTAATTTTTAATTTCAACAGGAAATTCATCTCCATTACTATCGTAGTAGAATGCCTCAAGTGCATCATATTTATACCAAAATCCACAATTTCCATCTACTGGGATGCTATATTGAAAAATGTTGGATAGATTATCTTCTGAAATTCCATACTCTTCTTCGAATTCATCAAGTTCTTCTTCATCGCCCCAAACAAATGGGTCCGTACAAAATAGTTTCCAATCATCAACCTTGGAGTATCTTTTTATAATTTCATTAACATCATCAATTCCCCTACTACCTCTGCTATCTAAGTTAATGCACTTCTGAAAGTGCTTAATTAATCTTTCAAGCTCTTCTCTGTATGCTGGATTTTTGAGTTCATGTTCTGGAACCAGGAAATCAATGGTATCATATCCATCAGCATCATTAAACATAAAGGTAACAGTAAACTTATAGGTATTTTTAATCCTATTCTTTTTCTCTTTTTTTAAAATAACAAATTCCATTATTGATTATTTTTTATAGTGCATGATTTGACCAAAATCCCTTAGGGAAGTCTGGGTTTACATATATCATAAGCTTGGTCCAGCCCTTGTGTTCTTCCTTGGTGCTGTAGCCAGCGAAGGCATCTTCATCCTTGAAGGGTGGGAATCCTGCCTCTGTAAATTCATTGACAACCCACTTAACAAGTTTTCTATGCAAGTCTTCATTTGTATCCTCGACCTCCATTTTAACACAAATCCATGGAATTACCACCCAATCTTTTCCATCGTGGTACGACAAAAGTTCTGGGAATAGTGCCATTCCAAGTGTATTGGAATCATTTATTTTAAATGGAGAATAGACTTCAACATATCCCTCATCTACTTGGTCGAAACCTCTCTTAGATAATACGTTTATGATGTCCTGGATTTCCTTATCTGTTGTATTTGCTATGTTTGTTTTCATTATTCTTTCTTTTTATCTTTTTTGTTATTAGTGTTATGAGCATAATCAAAAGCCCTATTGAAGTGAGGGAAGTAAGTTCTATTGCTGAAATTTTAAAAAACAACCAAAAAACTTCGCCACTATCCAAAATAGTATTATCTACCATTGAGCTTATGGAGAATGCGCAGATTAAATTTACAGCCATCCAAATGAGAGTAAATACTAATAGTAGCGGAATTGAATCCTTAAATTTTAAATTACCCATTGCCGTTCGTGTCTTTTAAATATTCCCTCTTAACCTCCTCAAGTAAATCAACCAGCGCACCGTTAAGCTCCATTGACTTATCCATCATACCAAAGTCCATAAGAGTCTTAATTCTCTCTTCAAGTGTTGCTACCTGGAGAATTAGCTTAGCATATTTTTCTGGAATTATCTTAGTATAATTTGCGCTAAGTATTTCCATTAGTTTGGTTGCCTTTTTCACTTCTTTGTTTCCTTTTCAATTATAATATCCAGAATTTCTCTGTAATAAAAACTCCTTTCCTGGTCTCCTCCACCAATTGGAATTTTCTCAACCACATAGCCCCCAACATATTTTTGGTCAAACTCGGAGCTGATAACTCTAAATATCAAGGTCTCAACACCGTCTATTGTAAATTTCTTCACCTCCTGCATTGATACGGGGCCAATCCAATCTGGATAATCTTTGGTTGTAATTGGTGTTCCTATCGGGTTTGTGTATACTGGGTTATCATTTGCGCTCTTAACGCTTGCCAGATACTGCTCCTTATTCTCAAAGTATTCGTCAAGAAACTCTTTCTCAGTACAGGTTCTATTTTGATATTTATTTTTCCAGCCAATCCCATGATAATTTAGGAAAAGAAGGTATTCAATCCACCCAAAGAATCTATCATCAATCTTCTTGGCATTATCATCAAACTCCTCACCATATGGAACCAGTATATTTTCCCACTCAATCTTATTTTTACATCCACCGTGGTCCACTTGAAGCTTAAGTTCTCCCATCTCTCCGAAGTCAAAGGTCATAACATTACCACACTCATAGAACACATCTTGAGATTGTCTATGTGAGCCTGGCTGCTGAGGATATTGCTTGGCACCACAGTGTGGGCATAATTCTTTACCTAACATAATGCGTCAAATTCTTCTTTAATTTTATTTGCCTCTTTCTTGTATTCAATAAATTTGACAAGTTCATGGCATTTTGTATAGTCAAATTCTTTTAATTTTTTTTCAAGATTTTCCAGAGCTTCAACCTTATGCTTCATTCCAGGAATCCCTTCTAAAAAATTAGCTCTATTAAAAATTTTTTCAATATTATCTGGATTGCGTCCGTAAGAACTTCTCCTTGGTGTTAAGCAATTCCAGAACACATCAAGCTTACCATTTGTCTCAAGAAGAAAATAAACACCATCTGCTGGAGCATGGTCAATGGGCTTGATATGAAAACCTAATCCAAAACCATCAAATAATTTTCTTGACTCAATCCATAATCTAACGTCAATCATTCCATCTCTAAAATAATCGTTCATATAATCTGTTATCGCCTTATCAAGAACCTCCTCTTCTCTTTTCACCTTTTCAAACAATGGTCTTGCCAAATCTTTTAATTCCTGAATTTTAATAATTTTTTCAATAAAATTGTTTATTTTATTGGTAATATCTTTATTGAAGGGGAGTGTAATTGATGGGGGGTTTCTATCATGGTCTCCAATATCTCCTATTTCAAAATCGTTGAACCAGTCTCTTGTCACAGTTTCAATAGTGAGATTAATTGACTTATTTATTTCTGCATGAATTGTTATATCTTTGTAGAAAAGGGTAATTATTTTTTTTTCCACCTTATAAGAGAGACCCTGAAGTCTTTCAGACAAAATATCAAACAATTGTTTTTCTATTGTTGCATACTTAATTGAGTCGTGAATCTTGCAACTCTTATTTATATTTGTCTCTATTACTATCATTTGCAATATTTGCTAATTATACGTTTTTGGTGCAATTCTATGGACCTTTTCAGAGAGGATTTGAATCTGCTTATAAGCAACAATTTTCTTCTTATACCAACTCTGTCAGCTTGTTGTAGTTTTAAGAATAAATCATTGATTACCTCTCTGTTGGTACGCAATTTCTCCATCGAACAAATATAATGATATTTGTTCTTATGTCCAAAAAAATGAGACTATTTATACCAAGAGTAATAACAAAAACCTTTAGCAACATGGACGAGGAATACGATGACTTCGGGTGGTTTCCAGACCAAACAATATGAATGTGAGAAGAATTATAAGAGAAGAGTTGCAGAGGGTTTTTGAGGCTGATTATTATGATAACTTCCCAGATTTCTTAGACCCGCAATATAATCCCCAAATAGGGGCCTATCCTCCTGTTGCTATAACCAACTATGGGGATATGA
>JACCDY010694726.1_pt1 | contig 19578 bp, 16 predicted proteins | sample 7446391 | NCBI WGS metagenome assembly JACCDY01 (sample SAMN15323451, study PRJNA562643) | freshwater metagenome | isolation source: river surface water | place: USA:Blue River Watershed | collected 2017-08-18
CCATTAAACACAAAAATCTGTCATCCTGAGCGAAGCGAAGGATCTCAGGAGTTTGGCTCCGAAGTTAAAGCGCCTGAGATCCTTCGCTTCGCTCAGGATGACAGTTTGAATTAGGAATTGTGTGTTATAGGGGATAATTCCCAAAAATTCAGAAAGTTAAAACTTGAATCTTTAAAAGATGTTTATAATTTTTGATTATAATTAAATTATCATCACTAATTTTTTAATAACATGACGACAGAATTTACAGATGACTCTTTGAAAGAAGAGTTTTGTTACACTCTTGCCAAAATATTTAATGTTCCTGAAAACGAAGTAAAAGACAATTTTTATCTTTTTGAAAAAATTGACAACAACTTTAGAAACTGCCTTTATTATTTATCACAGATTGAAGAACTGGATTTAAAAATTTCAGCTTCTTTAAGCTTGGAGTTTTTGGTAAAATTTAAAGAAAGAGCTATTTAAAATTACAAAGCACTTCACTAATAATAAGTGCATTGCATTCTTTTTCTGCCTAATAATAAAGACTTTTTATGAATAACTAAGATTGCAACTTAAGGCTTCTTCTCATTTGTAATGAAGAGTTTAGAAAACATATCGCGAGTGCTTTATTTTTACTCCATCATCAGAAGAGAAGTTTAGCGAAACGTAGTGATATCAAATTAACTATCATTGCGATATCGTTTTACTCCTTGCAATGACGAGTTTTAACAATACATCAAAGGTAAAAATTAAATTTACTAAAAAAACATGAAAAATAAAAAAAATCTGAAACTTGGAAAAGAAACCTCTTATCAACTTAATAAAGTTGACACAAAAATTTTAGATAGTGTTGAAAATCCACATATTGGAACAAACTATGTTATAAGATTAACTTGTCCTGAATTTACTTCAATTTGCCCTGTAACATCACAGCCAGATTTTGCTAGATTAATTATAGACTATATTCCAAATAAAAGAATTGTTGAAAGCAAAGCATTAAAACTTTATTTGTTCTCTTACCGCAATCATGGTGCATTTCACGAAGATTGCACAGTAAGAATTGCCAAAGATATTATAAATTGTATCAAACCAAAATGGCTTAGAATTTCTGGTTATTGGTATCCAAGAGGCGGTATTCCAATTGATGTATTTTTTCAAAGCGAAGAATTTCCAAAAGGCGTTTATATTCCGGAAACTGGAGTTGAAGCATATAGAGGAAGATAAAAAAAATAGATTGCGACGTCGCTTCACTCCTCGCAATGACGGTTTTTTTTGTAAAATTACTAGATTGCGACGTCGCTTCACTCCTCGCAATGACGGTTTTTTTTGTAAAATTACTAGATTGCAACGTCGCTTCACTCCTCGCAATGACGGTTTTTTTGTAAAATTACTAGATTGCAACTTCGCTTCACTCCTTGCAATGACGGTTTTTTTGTAAAATTACTAGATTGCAACTTCGCTTCACTCCTTGCAATGACGGACCTCACTAACTCGTTATCACGAGTCAGCATTTTTTCTTCTTTTGTTATCAAGTAAGCGATAGCGAAATAAAGATATTGCAACGTTGTGTTTTACTCCTCATAATTTAGAAAAAAATCTGATTAACAGAATTAAGAAAGTTCATTTAATTGTAATCATCTTTGAATTATGATAAATTTTCCAATCACCCTTCCCCAAATTGATCCTGTGGCAGTATCTTTGGGTTTTATAGAAATTCGATGGTACTCTCTTGCATATATTGTGGGCATTTTATTTACCATGTTTTGGCTTAAAATAAATAATCAAAAAAATAAAATAATGAATGAAAAAGCTTATGATGATTGGCTTTTTTGGGCAGTTTTGTCAATTATGCTTGGTGGTAGAATTGGCTATGTTTTGTTCTATAATTTTTCTTTTTTTGTTAAAAATCCTTTAGAAATTTTTGCTTTTTGGCACGGTGGAATGTCTTTCCATGGCGGACTTTTGGGATCAATTTTTGGGATGTATATTTTTGCCAAGAAATATAAAATAAACTATTTACAATTAACTGATACTTTATCGGTTGCTGCTCCAGTTGGACTATTTTTTGGTCGTATAGCAAATTTCATAAATCTTGAACTTTATGGCAGAGTTACAAATTCAGAATTTGGAGTAATTTTTCCAAATGCTGGTAACTTACCAAGACATCCAAGTCAAATTTACGAAGCTTGTTTAGAGGGAATTTTTCTTTTTATTTTATTATTCTCTTTAAATAAAGTTACTAAAATTAAAGAAAGAATTGGTTCTTTGAGTGGAATTTTCCTGATTTTTTATGGAAGTTTTAGAATTTTAATTGAGAATTTTCGTGAACCAGACGAACAAATTGGTTTTTTATTTTATAATATAACAATGGGACAAATTTTGTCACTACCCTTAGTTTTACTTGGTATTTTTCTGATTTTGAAAAGTTTCTACTTTAGTAAAAAAATATGGTAACTATTACTGTCAGCTTGAGAAGCGAAGGATTTCAAGAGGCAAACTCCAAATAGATCTAATAAGATCCTTGGCTTCGCTCATTATGAAACTTGTTGTTATGTTATAATTACCAAAAATATAATCTTGTTGGTCACTACGATCTTTTTATTTAAAAAATTTTATAGTTTCACTTCGTATAAAGTTATAATTTTTTCTGAACAAGGTTATTTTCTTAAAATAACACTTACAAAAAAATAATTAAAAAAACCTTGCCAAAAAACAAATCCTCTGCAGTGCTAGTTTTAAATCTCAATATATAGCATAAAACCTTTAATTTAAAGACTTTGCAATATTAGACTATTGGTTTTTTTGATCTCATTCACTGTCAAGACAATTATTTACAAAAATTAAAAATAATCTTCTTTACAATCGTGAAATTCTCTAAAAAAATATGGAGCATAATTTATAAATTTAAAAAAAATCTGTCCAAAAATACTAGAAATCTTCTTAAAAGATTTTTTCTCTAGTCAGACGAAAAAGATATAATTCAAAAGAATGTCAGTTATTCAAATTAATCCTAAAGAAGCTTTTGAGCTTTTAAAAAATAATCAAAATTCTGTTCTGGTTGACGTTAGAACTTTCGAAGAATTAAGCTTTGTAGGTCTTGCTGACTCGGAAGTTTTTGATGATAGAATGTTTTCTCTTCCTTGGCAAATTTTCCCATCAATGCAAGAAAATCCTGAATTTTCAGAAAAATTAGAAGATTCTTTAAAAGACTTTTTTGGCAATGCCATTGAAGAAATCAAAATTGTTTTTATGTGTCGTAGCGGAGCAAGATCAATGGCAGCAGCAAACTACGCACTAAATTTAGGTTACAAAAATTGCTATAACCTATCTGGTGGATTTGAAGGTGATTTAGATCATTTTTATCATAGAGGAAATGTAAACGGTTGGAAAGCTGCAAACCTACCATGGAGACAAAGATAAGTGATTCTTGAAAAAAAGGCTTTAAGCCCTCAAATACAAGATCAAAAAACTCTATTTTTAGGCTCTCTTTTTGACGAGTGTAAGAAAGAATTTGGCCACGAAGTTTTCACAAAATGGCTTTCAAACCTTGAAATTGCTTCTTACTCGGAAAGTGAAGTAATACTTTCTGCTCAATCTAAATTTGTAAGAGATTGGGTTATAAGAGAATTTCTTGAAGTAAAAGGATCAAATCTTTTAACATTGGCAAAAAAATGCCAATCTCAAATAAAAAAGTTATCAATTGTTTTCTCTCCAAAAGCAGAAGAAACAACTATTGAAAACATCTCACTTAAAGTAAATTCTTCAGAAAATAAAATTATAAATCTTTCAAAGCATGATAATGTTTTTGCTTTTGGAACAGAATTAAATCCGCGTTATACTTTTAAAAACTTTGTTAGCTCAAAATATAACAAACTAGCACTTTCAATGGCAAAAATTGCTGCAAAAATTGAAGGACAAATCAATTTGTTTGAAGAAGCAATTCCTCTTTTTATTCATGGTGGCGTTGGTATGGGAAAAACTCATCTAGCACAAGCGATTGCATGGGAAATTCAAGAAAAAGACAAATCAAAAAAAGTGGTTTACCTATCTGCCGAAAAATTCATGTATTACTTTGTGCAATCTGTTAGAAATAATGATGTTATGGATTTTAAACAAAAGATGCGTTCAATTGATGTTTTAATTGTTGATGATGTTCAATTTATTGCTGGAAAAGAAAGTACTCAACAAGAATTCATGAATAGTTTTAATCATCTGGTTGAAGAAAATAAACAAGTTGTTTTGGTTTGTGACCGTTGCCCTAGCGATTTAGAAAATATTGACGAAAAGTTAAAATCAAGAATTACTGGTGGCATGATAGTAAACTTTAAAAATGCTGACTATGAAGATCGCTTCAATATTTTAAAATCAAAATGCCAAATTTTAGAACAAGAAATTGATGACCAAATTATAAGTTTTCTAGCTGAGAAAGTAACTGGCAGCATTCGTGATTTAGAAGGAGCTTTAAAAAAGCTTATTGCTTCTAAAGTTTTAGCTGGAGAAGAAATTAACTTAGAGAGTGCTAAAAATATTTCTCTTTCATACTTAAAAGCCTCTGACAATCTTGCAATAACTGTACAAAAAATTCAGAAAGTTGTTAGTGAATTTTATAATATAAAACTTTCCGATTTGAAATCTACAAACAGAAGCAAACCAGTTGCAAAGTCAAGACAAATTGCCATGTATTTGTCCAAAAATCTAACTACCCTAAATTTGGCAAAAATTGGTAATGACTTTGGCAATAAGAATCATGCAACTGTTATTCATGCTGTCAAAACTGTAGAAAAAATGATGAATGATGATTACAAAATTTTACAAGAAGTAAAACTTTTAGAAGAAAAGATAAGACAATAGTATTTTTAACACTTCCAATATATAGAAAAGTATTTCAAAAAATTTACTAAAGAAAATTCTACATATTTTTCAAACCAACTCTAAAATAAGCATATCCAGTTACAACAGTCAAACCCGCAGCTAAACAAAACAACATTTTTGAAAGATAAACAACTAAGTACCAAAGTAAAAATTTTAGATCCATTTCAATCCAGTTACCAATTAGATAATAAAAAGTGTAATCAAAGCCTTCTTCACCAAGCAACAAGCCAGTTATTGAAACCATTTGCACCATTGTTTTATATTTTGCTAATTTACTAACAGGAACACTCACCTTTATTTCGGCCAAAAATTCGCGCAATCCAGAAACCAAAACTTCACGACAAATAATTATCATTCCAGGAATTAATATCCATAAATTACGGTCACTAAAATTTATCAACATTACAATTGCAACAATGACCAATAATTTGTCAGCGATTGGATCAAGACATTTACCAAAGTTTGATTGAACCTTAAGAGTTCTAGCAAAATAACCATCAAAATAATCAGTAATAGCAGCAGTTGCGAATAAAATAGCCGCAACAACATGTGAAATCATTCCTTGAATGTAAAAAGACATTACTAAGACCGGTATGATTGCAATACGAAAAGTCGTAAGAAAGTTTGGAATATTTTTCATTTTTATTTTTGTAAGTTTTGAAAAATAAGAATGAAGCAGTAATTACTTAAAAAGTAAAGCTTAGAATTATTTTTAATCTTATTGTTTCAAAAAATATGAGTTAAAAGCTTTTATTTTTTTTCTTTGTTTTAGGAAAAAGATATTTTTTACTTATAATTTATCTATTCACTTCTTTTCGTAAGAATATCTATCTTCATTTTTGCTTCTTCAAGTTTTTTAGAACAATGTTCTCTTAAAGCATTTCCTTCTTCATAAAGATCAACCATAACATTTAGATCAACTTTTTGAGAAGATAAAGTTTCTACAACTTCTTCGAGTCTTGCTAGAGCGGTCTCAAAGTCCATTTTTGTAATTTTTTCATTAAAGTTTTTATTTTTTGTCATAATTTTTAACCTTTCATAAAATCAAAAAGTGGAGCTTCACCACCTTCTTTATCAGATAAACGAATTGGATATTTGTCTGTAAAACAAGCATCACAATATTGAGGATTCACCTCATTTCTTTTACTTCCTTCAATTGCTTTATATAAACCATCAATTGAAATATAAGCAAGCTTATCAACACCTATTATTTTAGCAATTTCGTCAATTGTATTATTTGCAGCAATTAAATCTTTTTTATCGGGTGTATCAACTCCATAAAAACAAGGCGCAATTGTTGGAGGACAAGCAATTAACATATACACTTCTTTTGCACCTGCATCACGCATCATTTGAACGATTTTTTTTGAAGTTGTTCCGCGCACAAGACTATCATCAACTAAGATAACTCTTTTACCTTTAACTATCTCAATATTTGCATTATGTTTTAACTTAACACCAAAGTGACGTATTTTGTCTGTAGGTTCAATAAAAGTTCTGCCAACATAGTGGTTGCGAATAATTCCAAGCTCGAATGGAATTTTTGATTGAGATGCATAACCAATTGCTGCTGGAACACCAGAATCCGGAACTGGAACTACAATATCAGCATCTATCTTAATTTCTTTTGCAAGTTCAATACCAATGTTTTTACGCATTGAATAAACATTCTTTCCTTCAATTACACTATCCGGACGAGCAAAATAGATATATTCAAAAATACATAATTTTGATGATTTTTGTTCAAATGGTTGCAAAGATTTAATACCATTACTGTCAATAATCACCATTTCACCATGCGCAACATCACGTTCAAACTTTGCTCCTATTATGTCAAAAGCGCAAGTTTCTGAAGCTACCACTACTGAGTCACCAAGTTTTGCAATTGACAATGGTCTTACTCCGTTTGGATCACGAATTGCAATTATTCCATCTTTGTGTATTATAACTAACGAAAAAGCTCCTTCAATTTGTGATACAGCATCAATAATTTTTTCTTCTAAAGACGATTTTTGACTTAAAGCAATCAAATGAATAATGACTTCAGTATCCATTGTAGACTGAAATATTGCACCTCTTTGAATTAAGCGATTTCTTAAAATATTAGCATTAGTCAAATTACCATTATGAGCAACTGCTAAAAATCCAAAGTTTAATTGCGCATAAATTGGTTGATAATTTCTTGCAGATTTTTTACCCGCAGTTGAATATCTTACATGACCAATAGCAGAATTTCCTTCCAATTTTTTTACTATATCTGCTGAATTAAAGTTATCAGAAACTAAACCATCAGCAAAATGAGCTGAGAAGTAGTCACCTGACATTGTAACAATTCCAGCAGCCTCTTGCCCTCTATGCTGCAGAGCGTGTAAACCGAGTGCTGAATTTACTGCGGCATCAACACTATTATGAATTGCAAAGATTCCACATTCTTCATTTAATTTATCAAATATTGTATCAAGAGACATTTGCGTTTTTTAGTTGTTAAGAATTAGTTTAGAGTTTTGAAAAATAGTTTTATGATTAATCTATTGTATCGTAATTAGTACGAGACATTAAGTACTTATAAACAATTAGATTTTCTAAAATACGTTGAACATAGTTTCTCGTTTCAGAATATGTTATTAACTCAATCCAATCAACAATTTTATCTAAGTCTTTTTCTTTACGAGGATCATAAAACTCATTAATCCATCTTTGTGTACTATTTGGTCCAGCATTATAAGATGCTATTGCTAACATTTCGGAACCGTCAAATCGATCAATTAAAGTTTTCATGTAATGCGAACCTAACTTAACATTATAGTTTATATCAGTTGCAAGTTTTTCTTTATCATATGCTATGCCAACATCTTTAGCAACTAACTTTGCTGTTGCTGGCATTAGTTGCATAAAACCAATTGCACCAACGTGACTTAAAGCGGTAGGAGCAAATCCGCTTTCTTGCTTAATAATTGCATGCACTAAAGGTGAATATTCATCATCTGGAACTTCTTTTACAATTTGAAATTTATCCATAACAAAGAATACATTCTTTCTTGCTGCCACTCTAGAAATTTTTGCATCAAGTTGTTGATCTTTGAATTCATTAACAATTCTCATAATTGCTGCAACCTGACCTTCGGTTTGAGCACTATTAACTAAGTATTCGAATATTTTAGTCGAATTTTTCTTATCACCAGCAAGAGCAAGCAAATAAGCAACTCTTGCGGCTTTTGACTGTGATATAACTTTCATATCACCATAAGTAACTTCAGGATCTTTAGGTAAAACAATATCTTCACGAGCGTTAATACTATCTAGAGCTCGATGTTTATTTAAAGCTAACTGACCGTAGAAAAAGATTGGATATCTTGTTGCTTCTTTATACCATTTTATTGCATTTTCTCTATCATTCATTGCCTGGTAAGACATTGCAATCCAATAAGCAGCTCTTGAAAGAGTTACTGGTTGTTTAACATTTTTGTATAAGTACTCAAAATGCTTTAAAGCATCTTTTGGTTCATATAAAAATCTAAGGGCAACCCAACCAGAAAACCATTCAGCTTCCCAAAAATCAGAAGATGTTACAGGTAAAGAATGCTTTGCTGCAAGAAGATAAGCTAGCTTATATTCTTTTCTTTTTAACATTTCTCTTGCGTACAAATGCCGTAAACTCCACCATCTATCTGGATATTCAATATTTTTTGGTAAATCCACCATTAGGTCGATCAATTGATCCAAATCACCTTTACTTTTATACCACAATGCTTTGCGATACATAAGCCCTTCATTAGACCTTAACTTTCTTGGAACAGAAAAAATTGTTTGATCTAAGTAACGTGGGTAGTTTTGCAAATCAATTATAGCATCAAATAATTTTTTATTATCACTATTCACAAACCTCATTATTTTTTTCGCCTCCTCAATTTCTCCATCCCAAAGTAATCTCTCAACACGCTTTACATGATCATTTTCGGTAATCTGATTTTGATATCTTTCTAAGAATTTTATCTCTTCATCATCACTAAAATTTTCTTTTTTCCATATTTCTGATATAAGATCTTGAACCTCTTTTTGCATTAAATTTCTTTGGGGATCAGAAAGCTTTAATCTTTTTAGAAAATCGAGTTTTGACTGTAAAACATAAATTTTAGAGGTTGTAGTAATTGCCGGATTTGAACTAAAATAGTGTTCGCTCGCTTTGTAGCTAACGCCATTATTTATTGCTATTTTTTCAGCATTTCTTCTCATTTCGTTCATATTAGGATAAAATTGATTATCGTTAATAAAACGAGATATGTCACTAAAAGCAGTATTTTTTAAAGCATCTGAACTACTATATTTGTTCCATAAAATTATATCATAAGCAACACTAAAAACTCTTGGCTTAGAATTTTCAGAAACATTCTCCGTTGATTTAGAAGCATAGTTTAAAGCCTCATCATAATTCCCTTTTTTAATTGCTTCTTCTATTTTTTTTAGATCTTGAAATTCTTCATCAGTGATTTTTTCCCATAACTTGTGAGTTATAGGTTTTAAGTCTTTAGCAAATATAAACTGAGAAAAGGAAATAAGAAAAATAAATAAAAAAGATGAAATAAGTCTTGTTAAAACTTTTTTTACAGTCTTTGAAATGAACACTTTCAATACAAAATTAATTTTTTTGGAAATTCTTGAATAACGTTTTAATAAAAAAATATCTTATGTTTTTTTAAAAAATAGAATAAATTGAGTTTTTTATTTTAAACATAAAAAATTTTTTAGTTCAAAATAAAAAGTAATATACTAATCGTTTTTAGCAAAGAATTAGTTAATTACTTATTTAATAATTACCATAATCTAGACATAATTTTCTTTTCATTTTCAATTGTGAAATGTAAATATAAGTTTTATTTTTCAACAAAAACAACACAACTTTCTAAAAAAATGTCTTTTTTAACAAATTTAAAAATTAAAGTGTCTTCAGTTAAAGTGGGCCAAGACGAATTTGGTAACCAATATTTCCAAAATAAAAAAAATAAAAAAAGATTTGTAATCTATAATGGAATCGCTGAACCTTCAAAAATTCCAGCAAATTGGCATGGCTGGATGCATTATACAACTAATGAGGCTCCAATGAATACGAATAGACAGGCTTGGCAAAAATCTCATTTTCCTAACTTAACTGGAACTTTAAACGCTTACGCACCTAAAGGTCATTTAAATAATGATGGAGTAAGAACGAAAGTAAGTTCTGATTACGAAGCATGGAATCCTGAAAATTAAACAAATAGGAATAAAAACATTATGAACAAAAATAATAATTATTTTGAAATTGTTGTTGGAACTTTTGTTCTTCTTTGTGCTGTATTCTTTTTATTTGGATCGATAAAAAATTCAAAATCAAATAGCTCGGGAAAATATAGCTTAATTGCAAAATTTGATAATATTGAAGGAATTTCTTCCGGAAGTGATATCAAGATTGCTGGCGTAAAAATTGGAACTGTATCTGAGCAGTTTTTAGATCCAAAAACATACCGTGCTTCATTGAAATTGCTAATAAATTCTGATGTAAAAATTCCAACAGATTCTTCAACAAAAATATCTTCTGAAGGACTTTTGGGATCAAAGTTTTTATCAATTGAAATTGGTTCTGATGAAGAAAATTTAAAAGAAGGTGACGAGATTGTTTTCACTCAGTCTTCTGTTAACTTTGAAGAACTGTTAGGAAAATTTATTTTCAGTAATTCTGAATCAAAGAAAGAAAACGATAACAAAGAAAATTAATTTCATTAATGCAAAGCTCTTACAAAATAAAATTTTTAGCTTTTTTAGCTATCATAGTTTTTAGTTTACCTTGTTATTCACAAGAAGCATATAACTCTGAAGAAGCATCTTTTGACTCAAGTTTTTCCGAAGAATCTTCCACATTGTCTCTTGATAAAGTTAATCAATCAAACTTTCACTCAACAGCAGTAATTCAAGCTCTCAATAAAATTACAGCTAAAACGTCTGTTTTAGAAATTAAAGTTAATGAAGAAACTAAATTTGGTAAATTAACAATAATTGCTCGTAAATGTTGGAAGGCAAGTCCCGACCAAAAACCAGACAATAAAATTCTACTAGAAGTTTACGAAAATTCTTCAGAATCTGAAAATGCAAAAAAACAAGGAAGAATTTTTTACGGCTGGATGATTTCATCAAGTCCATCAATTTCTGATCTTGAACACCCAATATACGATATCACTGCAATTAACTGTAAAAGATAATGTCTAATCAAATAAAAATATCTCCCTCGATTTTATCTGCTGATTTTTCAAAACTTGGAGAAGAATTAAAAAATATAACAAATTCTGGAGCAGACTATATTCATATCGATGTTATGGACGGATCTTTTGTTCCCAATATAACAATTGGAAACTGCGTTGTAAATTCACTGCGTCCCTGCTCTAATTTACCATTCGACGTCCATTTAATGATTAATAATCCAGATAATCATATTAAGGCTTTTGCTGAATCTGGATCTGATATAATTACAATTCATTCAGAAGCTTCTATTCATCTAGATAGAAGTATAGCATTAATAAAATCTTTTAATAAAAAAGCTGGAGTTTCAATTGTGCCCTCAACCAGTGAAACTGCTCTTGATTATGTTTTAGAAAACCTCGATTTGGTTTTGGTTATGACTGTTAACCCTGGTTTTGGTGGTCAAAAGTTTATAGACTCACAACTAAAAAAAATTGAAAACATTCGCAAAAGAATCGACAAAATTGGTAAAAAAATTGATTTGGAAGTTGATGGTGGAATAAATCCAGAAACAGCAAAACAAGCAATTAATGCTGGAGCTGACGTTTTAGTCGCTGGTTCTTATATTTTTAATTCTCCAAATTATTCGGAAGCAATTTTAAAACTTAGAAAATGAAATACGTAATTTACGGACTTGGAATTTCTGGACTTTCAGCAGTAAGATTTTTTGCAGAACTTGGACAAGAGGTTATTGCAACTGATGATAACTTATTGTCTATAGAAAAAAGCAAAGCTTCTTTTGAAAAAGAAAATTCTAACACAAAGAACGTATCTTTCATATCACCAAATTCAATATCTTACGACAAAGAAACTACAATCATATTTTCTCCAGGAATACCACTTTATTTTCCAAAACCTCATAAAATTTTGGAAATTGTTAAATCTTCTCAAGCAAAACTGGTTTGCGATATTGAAGTTTTTTATAACCTTAAAAAAGATAAGAGTTTTCTAGGAATAACAGGAACAAACGGCAAATCAACAACAACAGCGTTAACTGGATTTATTTTGAAAAAATTAAATTTAAATACTGAAGTTGGTGGAAATATAGGTGTACCTTGTTTTGAATTAATAAAACATAAAGAAGCAGAAGCATACGTTCTTGAAATGTCATCTTATCAACTTGATTTAATTGATAACATTAATTTTGACTGTGCCGCGCTTCTAAATATAACACCAGATCATATTGATCGTCATGGTTCTTTAAAAGGTTACATCCAAACAAAGAAACGCATTTTTAAAAATCAAACTAAAGATGATTATGCAATAATTAATATTGATAACGAAAACTCAAAATCTGTATTTGAAGAATTAAAAAATGATATTTCTTTTAAATCGACTTTAGTCTCTATATCCACAAAAGATATAAAACAAAATGGAGTTTCAGTTATAAATGGCGTATTAATTAATGGATTATCTGAAAATAATTCAAAATTTGAACTAGGAGAAATTTTTCTAAAAGGTGAGCATAATGCAGAAAATATAGCATTTGCTTTTGCCATTACCTATTGTTATCTGAAAAAAAATAACTTGTTAGATAAAGTAAAAGAAGAACAAATAATTTCAGAAATTCAAAGTTTTAAAGGTTTAAAACATCGTCTTCAATTTTTAGGATCTATTGAAGGAGTAAATTTTATAAATGACAGCAAGGCAACGAATGCTGAGTCGACAGAAAATGCTTTAAAAGCATATGACAATATTTTTTGGATCTTGGGTGGAATAGCAAAAGAAGGTGGAATAATAAATCTAACTACTTACTTCAATAAAATTGTAAAAGCTTACTTAATTGGATCAGCGAGCGAAGAGTTTGCTAAAGTTTTAGAAGAAAATAAAGTTAACTTTGAAAAGTGTGATAATTTAGAAAATGCTATTAATAAATCATTTTCTGATGCTAAAAAGAATAGCTTAAAAGAAAAAAATATTATACTTTCACCTGCCTGCGCTTCTTTTGATCAATGGAAAAACTTTGAAGAAAGAGGCGATTTTTTCTGTAAAACTTTTGATGAATTACATTCTTAAAAAATTCAAAAATAATTACAAAAAAGTTTTATTAAACTTAACCGTTGTTGTTGCCTTCTTTCTGATTTCAGGAATCGTTTTTTACTCAACAAAATCATCTTCGCAAGCTCTTCCTGATTGTTCTACCTTGGCAAATGGAGTGACAGCCGATCCTGGTAATAATTGTCTTTACTTCAATTTACCAATATGCACATCTACCCAAACAGCAAAGGCAACAATAATAAACCCGCAACATCGTACAAACTGTGCCGACTTGATTGACTTACCTTTGTGTGGGGATATTGATAATACTTCTAACATTCTTCCGAATAAAAATTGTGTTTCAGAATGTAGCTCTATACCAGATGATGTAACAAAGATAAGAGGAATTGACTATGCAGTTCACAATAAACACTGTATAAGATTTTGTGATAATATTGAAAATAATGTATCTTCATCTTTATCAAATAGTGCAAAATGTGTTACAAGAAATTGCCATCAGAATTCTTATTTAAGTTCTGGTGCTTTAGTTGTTGGAAGTAATAATGGCTATGTTAAAGATGCAAATGGAAACCCAAACTGCAACTTACTACCTTGCAATAAATTAACAGTTGATGAGTTAAGTGATACAAAATTTGCTGATGAAACAAAAAAATACTGCGAAGGGGATAATGTTAAATGTTATGAATTTAGTCAATCAAAGATAGTTTATGCTATCTCAAGAAATTCAAATACAATGTGTAGATTGCATTATTGTCCCCCTCCAAATCAAGGTTCAGGTTGTCTAAATGAGGTATCAACTATCAATGCTTTAGGAGATTCTTTTAAATCAACCTATGCAAGATATATTGTTGGAATTGACCCATCGAAAGAAAATATAGATCAGGCATTATCTACTATATGCCTTCCTTATACTTGCAAACCTTTTGTTTTAAGACAATATATTTGTAATCCGATTGACTCTGACAATCCTACAATTCTTAATAGCCAATGTGATAGCAACTCAACTTGTATAGATGGTTATTGTACAAAAGCCATAGATTGCAATTTAAGCTCAAATTCAACAGAACCAGAATGCATTACAACAACTTCTTCTTCCGAGGAAGAAAGCGAGTCTGATTCTTATAATTCTTGGTTTTATCGTCCAAAACCATCTTCAAAATCAACTTTTAGTAATGGATTACTATATACAATGGACGATAATCTTTGCTATAGCAATAACCAGTTAAAATCAACATCTGAACACAACTGGGGTAGAGAAATTAAAATTAAACTATTCTTAGGTTTAACAGTAAATTTAGGATATTTTCACTCAGACCATATACCAGATGAAACAAGATCTCCTGGCTTATGTGAACTTAAGAAAAATTTTGGTTTTAGAGGATATGGATATACTTCTTTATGTGGTAATCAAGGAAATTTATTTAAAAAAGTTAGCGATGAAACAGCTTATCATAAAGGAACTATATCAACCCAGTTTACTGAGACTGATTCTGTAAGTAAATTAAAAGTATGTCTAAGATTTCAAAACGCTTTACGATATTCTTCAAATTTTACAGGTTTAAATACGGTTGAAAATGCGGCAGGTTATAATACTGAAACATGTGGAAGAAGACAATGCGCTATTGTTTGTAATTTTGGAATATGCCTATATCAAACATGTGGATATGATATATGCCAAGAATTAACAGTTAGAGGATCTAATGCACAAAATTGCATGTTTAATGAAGATCTTTTTAGTCGTGATACAAATCTATTTGATTCTTTTGAAGCAATTGGAGAGGGTAGTTGTTCAAAAATTATCGACGGATTTTTAAGAGTAAGAGCGGTACAATATGGAAATAGAATATGCACTTTTCTTGATTCCAAAGGTCAACCAGCTTATAATAAAATGTTTTTTGATGGATCGGAAAAACTTTCCGATGGAACTTGTTATTCCGGCTCAAGAAATGAAATGGGTAATTGTGTAGGATCAAAAAACTCAAACGATTCTAAATCAAGCGCCGAAAAATGGAGAACGATTTTAAAAATACCATATATTCAAAATAATCGTCCGAATATTACAGATCCAAATTTACGTGGCTATATTAATAAAGAAGGAAAATTGATAAAAGAACAAGAGTGCATGAAGGTTCCCCTAAGAATTTCTCCTCCAAGGCTTTACAATGTTGGTACCTTTGATAATTCTAAAAAACTTTTCTCACCACCACTTTACATTTTAAATGCCAATACCCAAAGAGGTGGAATAACTTCACCACCAACAGATACTCAAATTCTTGGAATAACTGACTTTAACTATCCAGAACTTGTTTTAAAATATGGTAACACCACAAAAACTTTAAGTCTTGGGATTGGAAAAACTGGATATGAAACTGAAACAAATATGATAGATCCAGCCTCTAAAGCAACTGTAACTACCGATTTCCGAGGCAATTCCTTATCGACTAATGTTTTTGTAAGAAAAGAATATGACTCAAATAATTCAGTTCCAACTTTTTGCTTATATCAAACAATTACCAATTCACAAGGATTAACAAACGATATTTTAATTGGTTGTGTAAGAAGAAACTTCCCTGAAATCAATAACTCCTCATCTTTAGTTACTGCTACAAACACAAGAAAAGTTTTAGTATCAAATGTTGCTTCTAATACATATGACAACGCTTCAATTTCTGTTCAATATCAAGGTAAAAATACAGAAGTTTCAGATTCTTTTACTCTTAATAATCCTTCTCAGAGCAACCCTAATTGCCAAACTACTGTAGAAAGATATAAAATTTGTGCTCAAAGAGAAGAGTGTAATCAGCTAAATAATGAGTGTATTTTAAACGAAATTGCTATTCAAAATTCTTCTACTGGTTCTGATATATCGTCCTTTTTATCAACTCGAAATAATTGTTTCAATATTTTGCAGCCAAAATGCTTTCTGAAAAAAGGAATGAAAAAAGATGCAAGTGGAAACTATACACAGTCTATTTCAAACACATATGGTTGGTTTGATGAAATTTGTATATCATCAGGATTTGAAACTAAACTTAAAAAAGTTGTAGCTTATAAAACAACAGAAGGATCTAACTTAATTGACTCAGTAAAAGGAAAATGTATTATAGATACATCTAAAAGCAGAGCTGGTGTTGATTGTAGCGCTGGAGGGAAAGCCCCAGACTGCGTTTGTTTAGAAGCTGTTGATGGAATCACAATATCAACTAACCAAGTTGTTAGGTTAGCTACTCCTAGAGAAGCTGGACTTTGCGTTGACTTACCATTACCTCAAAGTTGTGCTGCCATTACTTATTCTGATGCAACAGCAAGAACAAACGCAACTAACTATGGACACGCAGAATTTCCTTTATCAATTTTTGGAATGAATAACGTTGAAGGACAATGTAATGGAAATTGGAAAAAAGCAGTTGTTACAGGAGTTGAATCTTCTCCTAAAATGAGTTGTGTTAGAAATCCTAATAATACTGCTTCATGGAGCAATATAGTTACCAATTCTTGTGTAAGATATACTTGTCCTCAAATATATACTAATGACCCTACGGTTAATAGTTCACAATCTGTAGCAATTGTTTATTCAAACTCTTACTCAGCAGCAGATGGTACAAATGAAACTGATAAAGGTAGTAGTAATGGATATGCTTTGTGGCCATCTACTACATCAAACGACTCTTCTCAAACTATATCTGCCACAGGTTGTATAACTGGTTTTAGAATTAATGGCGCATCTCTTCCAACAAGACAATGTAACTCTATTGGTCAATGGCAAACCGTTACTAATTCTTGCGTAAGAAAAACTTGTGCGGCAACGAACTTTATAAACTCATCTGCAATTGGTTCAGATGCCTGGAATTCTTCATGGTCAACAAGTTCTTATAATCCAAATAGATATAGCGTTGGCTCTCAATCTTGGTATAATGTTTGGCAAGCTTGGGGGGAATCAGGTGGAGCAAGTTTTGCAATAACTAATGCATCAAGAAATGCAACTACAATTCAATATGAATCTATAGCAACAGGTGTTTGCAATACTGAACTTGGCTACTATTCTGGAGGCGTTGCACCTACAAGATCTTGTGATTCTAATGGTAATTGGGGACCAGTTCAAAATCCTTGCGTAACATCTTGTAACGCAATCACATCTTCAACAACTCCGGCGCCAACAATAAATGATGGCTTTGCTTATTGGAATCAAGCACAGGTTGCAATTAACAGTACTGAAATTGAAGTTACGGCAACTTCCTGCAGAAGTGGCTATCAAAGATATCCTTACTCTCCTCCAAAAAACTCTCGTGGAGAAAACATAAATGTGGATGCTAATGGTTTTTACCTTGAAGGTAATTCGCAAGATCCAAAAAGACTTTGCAAATCTTCAATTGCGAATGGAATAACAAGTGCTGCTCATTGGGAAGCAGCTTATCCATCGTGCGTAAATAAATGTCCAGGAGCAACAATAGACTCAAGAATTGGAGTTGGTAGAACTCAACATAAGTTAAGCAATGGTAGTACAATAACCCTAAATTGGAATGATGCAAACCCTGGAGAAACTCAAGTACTTGCATCTCCAATTTCTTTAACTGATCATAATGCAAGTAATTATGATTCTAATAGAAATAATGGTTTTTATATAGTTTCACGAACTTGCGGATCAAATCTAAGATGGGAAACATACACTGTGAATGGAACAAAAGAAACTGTAAAACCATTGTGTTCTGGAAAAAGTGGATCTTTAAATAATACAAACGCAACCTTCTCTTCTACGAGTGATACAATAAATGAAGGTGAAACAATAACTGGTTCTTGTAATGCAAGCTATGGAACTAGAACAACAAATCCTGTCTATAAATGTCAACAAAAAGATAATAATCGTTATATTGATCAATTTTACTATGCTCAAAGCGGCGGTGGAACTTGCATAAGAGTTTGTTCAATTCCTTCAGTAGGGACAAATACTATACCACAATTTGGATCGAATGGTTCTTATTATGCTGGGGGAGAAAGCGGTAATAAATATGTTGGAGATACTATCACTTTATCTTGTATTTCAGATTATGGCAAGGCAATTGATAATGACTCAGGAACCAGTGACGATTCATGTGGAAGAATTGCAATCGACAGAACTAATATTTCTCCAACTGCAGCATGTGGTTTAGATGGAAACTGGTCAATTGTAAATAATGGAAAAGATTGCTCAGCTTGTAGAACTTGTAGCAATTCCTCCGGTATATATGGCAGTATCTCTACAAATTATTCAGCAACAAATAGTTGCAATATCAATAGTTGGACATTACAAGAATTATGGCCTTATTGCGATAATTTAGATTTTGTTGCTACTCATAATTCTACTATTGTATTTGGCGTCACAAGACAAAGAAACTGTAAAAAGGCAGGCGTTTGTACAAATAAAGAAAGAAATGTATGTCTGGCTTTTACTACGAAATGTATAGATGGATTATTTTTGTTAACTGGAGATGGATATAATGCTGGAATAGGTGATGAAGATAAAGATTGTGGAACTTCAATTAAAACCTGTCGTAGTTATTCTGTGGCAGATAACTGTTAAAAAATTAAACTTATGAATAATATAATCTCAATTATAATGGGAAGCAAATCAGATTTCCCGACTATGGAACATGCTTGCAAAATTCTAGATGAGTTTGAAGTAAATTATGAAACTAAAATTGTTTCAGCTCATAGAACGCCAAAAAGACTTTATGATTTTTGTGAAACAGCAAAAGAAAGAGGAATTAAGATAATTATTGCTGGTGCTGGAGGAGCCGCTCATTTACCAGGAATGGTTGCAGCAATGACTGATTTACCCGTTTTAGGAGTTCCAGTTGAAAGTAGAACTCTGAAAGGACTAGACTCACTTTTATCAATTGCACAAATGCCAGCTGGAATTCCAGTTGGAACATTAGCAATTGGTGACGCTGGAGCAAAAAATTCCGCGCTATTAGCAATTGCAATTCTGTCACTAAGCGATGAAAAACTTGCAAAAAAATTAGCAAAATTTAGAAAAGATCAAACAGATTCTGTAAAACAAAAACCATATTAATTGTGATGGAATTTAGATAACTAATATTTACAAATACCAAAATATGGAATATATATCATTTGAATCTTGTTGAGATTTTAATTGACCTTCTTAACGAAATAAATCTAAAAAATCTACTTGATTCAAATCATAATCCTGCAAGAACTGCATCCCAATTTTAGAGCTAGTTTTGTAAAAAATCCGTAGACTTTTTAGGGTAATTATCCCTTGAAGTATTAGTTTTATCACTTCTGTCATTGCGAGGAGCTTTAGCGACATGGCAATGACGGGGTTGGTTTTTATTTAAAATTTAATCCTTCAAGGGATAATTACCCTTTTTAGCCTAAAAATTCTGTTAAAAGTTTTGAATAATTTTTTTACTTTTAAACAAACTTCCTTGTATTTTCATTCTCAAAATAAATCTGAAAAGG
>JACCDY011268269.1_pt1 | contig 19577 bp, 19 predicted proteins | sample 7446391 | NCBI WGS metagenome assembly JACCDY01 (sample SAMN15323451, study PRJNA562643) | freshwater metagenome | isolation source: river surface water | place: USA:Blue River Watershed | collected 2017-08-18
CAGGCAAGCGGACGGCCGCAACAATTTGTCGGGCTGCAATTCACCACCACGGTCGATAGCCCGCGCCTGCTGGAGATCGGCCAGGAAGCGTGCACGTCCGACGAGAGCGTGTCGGCCGCCCTGGCGTTTGGCAAGCGCCTGGGATTGGCGTGCGCCATATCCAGGGCCGGGGAGGGACTGGTGGGCCCGCGCCTGCTCGAGGCCTACCTGCGCGAGGTGGACCGCCTGCTGCTGGAGGGCTGCACGCCCAGCCGGATCGACACGGCGCTGGAGCTATTCGGCATGGCCGTCGGTCCTTGCAGGTGGATGGACCTGGCCGGCGTGGACGACCAGGCCAAGGCGGTCGGGCGACTGCTGCGCGATGGCCGGCACGCCGATGATGCGTCCTATCGGCAAGTGTGCCAATCGCTGCATGCCATGGGGCGCCACGGACGCAAGGCGGCCGCAGGCTATTTCCGCTACCAAGACTCCACCGCGCTGCCAGACCCCATCGTGGGTGAGGTGGCCATGCAACTGGCAACGCAGTTCGGCATCACGCGCCGGCTGCACATCAGCGATGACGAAATCGTGGAGCGGTGTATCTTTTCGATGGTCAATGAAGGCTACGCCTTGCTGTCCCAAGGCATCGCGCGCCAAGCAGGCGACATCGACGCGATCTGTGCAACCGGCTATGGATTCCCGCGCTATCGGGGCGGGCCGATGCATCATGCGGAGCGGCTCGGTGCTCAGCACGTGCTGGGTCGCCTGCAAGCCTACGGGGACCGCATGCCACGTTGGCGAGCAGACTGGCAGGCCCAATCCGTACTGCAGGCGCTGGCGTGAACTGGCGGCAATGCCCCTCCCTCCAGGCGGAGGAACGCAGCGACCGATCATCAGTACTTGGGTAATAAAAATCCGTCCATGACACTTCGAGACAGTACACCACCGGACGCCCCTGAATCGACACCGGCGCCTGATCGCAGGGTTTCGCCCTTGATGATCCAGGAACAGGGCGTCTTCGCGGTCGGGGGCACGGTGATCCGCCGTCCGGGCACCTACGACCCCACCCAGGATGGACAGAATGGCCAGACGCTGCATGGCGATCACGCACAGGTCAGCTACCAGGTTCCGGTCGCCGCGCGTCGCCTGCCCTTGATCTTCGTCCACGGGAACATGCAGTTTTCGAGGACCTGGCAGACCACGCCCGACGGGCGCGAGGGATTCCAGAACATCTTCCTGCGGCGTGGCTTTCCCGTGTACCTGCTTGACATGCCCCGGCGCGGGAATGCGGGGCGCAGCACCTTGCCCGCCACGTTGACGCCGACCGCGGACGAACAGGCGTGGTTCGAGACGTTCCGTGTCGGACTCTGGCCCGATTTCCACCCCGGGGTCCAGTTCCCCCGCTCACCCGAGGCCCTCGACCAGTACTTCCGGCAGATCACACCGGATACCGGGCCATTCGACGTGCAGGTGTCCTCCACTGCCGTGGCAACACTCCTGGCGAAGATCGGGGGCGGCATCCTGGTCACGCATTCCCAGGGCGGCGGTGTCGGCTGGTTCACGGCGCTGAAGAATCCCGACGTTCGCGCCATCGTCTCGTATGAGCCAGGCAGCAATTTCCCGTTTCCCGAGGACGAGGTGCCGCAGCCCATGCCGTGCGCGGCGGGCACCTTCAAGGCCGTCGGTGTTCCCATGGCGCAGTTCCTCAAGCTCACGCAGATGCCGATCGTCATCTTCTATGGTGATTACATCCCGAGCGAGCCGCCCGCCATACGGGGTCTTGACAACTGGCGCGTGCGCCGCAACATGGCCCATCTGTGGGTGCAGGCCATCAACCGCCATGGCGGGAATGCCGCTGTCGTGGACCTACCGGCCATCGGCATCCACGGAAACACCCACTTTCCGTTCTCCGACCTGAACAACCTGCTGATTGCGGACGAGCTATCGCGCTTCCTGTCAGTTCACGGCCTGGATTGAAGCACAGGAATGCCAAGCGGGCCCCTAGGGACCCGCTTGCGAGCTCGGCGCCTGGTGATGCCGCAGCGGCTCGTAGCCGTGGTGGTTGCTCTAAACCACTTTGTCGTTCTTGAAGGTGATTTCCTCCTGGTTCGCAAACCTGATGCCCATGATCGCTGCACTCTCGAGCTGCGAGCGGATCCGCTCGGGATTGACTTGCGGTCCGCAATCCTTGATTGCCGCATCCTGACTAGGCGTACACAGATTTGTCCATTCAGATTCGTGATACCCGCATCTGGAAAAACGCGTTGGACAGTTGCAGGTCGATTGCTGACCATCCGCAGTTGACACCACCAATCGTTCAGAAGTTGGAATTCAAGAGGAAAAAGCAATGAAGACGCGTACGTTCCTGAAGTCATTGGCGCTTCCATTTGCACTGAAAGCCACGAGCGGATTTGCGCAAACCCCCTCGGGTCGGCCGATCCGCATGGTGGTTCCCCTGCCCGCCGGGTCGGGCGTGGACTTCGTCGCGCGGCTGGTCAGCGCGTCGGCCAGCCAGATCCTCGGCCAGCCGATCATTGTCGACAACAAGCCAGGGGCCAATGGCGTCATCGGTGCCATGGAGGTCGTCCGGGCGGCTCCCGATGGCCTGACCCTGCTGTGCGCGACGAACTCCCACCTCGCGACCAACATGGCCCTGGTGAAGAACATGCCCTACGATCCGCGCAAGGACGTCACGCCGATCGCTACGGCGGTGGCCGTCGCGCAGATGCTGGTGGTCAGCGGCACGTCCCCCATCAAGACGCTGGCGGACTTCGTTGCCTACGCTCGGCAGCGCCCGGGCAAGCTGAACGTCGGCTACGCGACTTCGATCGTGCAACTGCAATTCGCGGCACTGAACAAGGACGCGGGACTGGACCTGCTGATGGTTCCCTATAAGGGCGCACCCGCAGCGGTAGCGGACATGATCGGCGGCACGCTGGATGCCACGCTGGAGAATCCCGGACTCGCATTGCCGCTGGTCCAATCGGGCAAGGTCCGGGTGCTGGCCTCCATGTCCAAGCGCAATCCCCTCTTTCCGGATGTTCCGTCCATTACCGAGATGTTTCCCAGTGTCGACTTCCCGCTGTGGAACGCCATTGTCGGGCCGGCCGGCATGCCGCGGGATCAGGTGGCCCGCCTCAACGCAGCCTTCAGCCAGGCGCTGCGTCAACCGGATGTCCTGCAAAAGCTCAATACCGCCGGCAATCCGCCCTGGATTTCGACTGCCGAGGAACTGAAGGCCGTGATCGAGGCGGAAATTCCCAAGTACGTGCGTCTTGCGCGGGACGCCAAGATCGAAGCACAGTAAGACTCGCGCGCCCGTGACCTGCTTCAATGAGACGGTACAGTGCTTATGACGACTTGGGGAAATCCTGATGACCCGCATGCGAACGCGGTGGCTGCCATACAGGGCGTCATCGTGGCTTATTGCCGGTTCGTCGACCTGTTCGAGGACGCGTCCATGGCGTCCCTTTTCACCCACGATGGCGAGTGGCTGAGGCCTGGCCAGGCGCCATTGCGCGGCCGCGAGGCCATCCAGGCTTACCTGGGCACGCGCGATCGCGGGACCGAGGCGCGTCACATCCCGACGAATGTGATGGTGGATGTGAAGGATGCCGGATCGGCTACAGCCATCAGCTACTACACGATCATCAAGCGTGGGGCCGATGGTTCGCCCAAGCCCGTGACCCTGGGTGAGTACCACGATGTCTTCAGGCTGGAGCAGGGTCGCTGGCAGATTGCACGTCGCGATACACGCCACGTGTTTCGGGCCGCCTGATTCCTGCGTCAATCACCCGGGGACTGACTTGGAAGATCCGGATATCGCCGCCTTGCCATCCTCCGAGAGCCAGCTGTGATGCATCTCTCCCTGGCCAGTGCCCACCGCGGTCTCGCGCCCATTCCGCCGGCCGAACGGGACCTTCCATCCGTCATCGCGCAGCCCTATTTCAAGGTCGCGAATGAACCGTTCGCGCTGGAGGGTCCCGCCTTCGACCGGCAGGGTAACCTGCTGTTTGTCGATATTTACGGAGGACGCGTCCTTCGCCTGTCGCCCGCTCGTGAGCTCGACACGGTCTATGCGTGCAAGGGCTTGAAGCCCGCAGGTATCGCGGTGCACCGCGATGGCCGGATCTTCGTCGCGGCATGTGGCCCGCGCAACACGGCGGGTTTTTTTGACGCTGGCAGCGTGGTGGCGATGACCCCGGACGGCCGCAACCTGCAGACGATCGTCGCACCCGACCTGGGCTACGTCGCCAACGACCTGGTGTTTGACGGTGCAGGGGGCTTCTACCTCACGGACTTCCGAGGCACCTCGACGCGAGCCGAGGGCGGTGTGTATTACGTCTCGCCGGATTTTCGGACCATGACGGCCGTGCTGCCCCATCTGTGCATGGCCAATGGCGTTGCACTCAGCCCGGACGGCAAGGTCCTGTGGGCGACCGAATTCGCCAACTGCCGCCTGCATCGCGCCGAGCTGGCAGCGCCCGACACGGTGGCGCAATCGGGCGGCTCGGTGCCCTACCACTTCATCGGGCCGGGGCCTGACTCGATGCGCACGGATGCGGATGGCAACGTCTACGTCGCCATGAATCGGCAGGGTCGCATCCTGATCTTCAGCCCATACGGGATTCCAGTTGCACAGATCCTGCTGCCGGGCCGAGAAAAGAACCACTTCCTGCGGTGTACCAGCCTGGCACTGGCCCCGGGTTCGCGCGATCTCTTCATCGTGGCAAGAGACGACGTGGGCGGCGGCGGCACGATGATCTTCCAGGCGTGCAGCCTGACCGAGGGATTTCCGCTTTTTTCGCACCATTGAAATGGAGTAACCCAATGACCGTGACTCGTCGATCGCTCCTGACTGCCGCCGTCCCGCTGCTGCCGCTTTCCACGGCGTGGGCGCAGGCCGATTACCCGAACCGGCCCATTCGAATCGTCGCGCCCTTTGCGGCTGGCGCTGCGACCGATGTCCTGGTTCGCCGACTGAGCGAATCCGTCGCCAAGTCGCTGGGGCAGACCCTCGTGATCGAGAACCGGCCGGGCGCGCAAGGCGCGATCGCAGCGCGCATCGTGGCCAAGGCGCCGAACGACGGCTATACGCTCATGATGGCCGGCAACTCGTCGCATGCGGCGAACGTGCACACCATGAAGGACGCTGGCTACGACCCGGTGAAGGACTTCACGCCGATCATCCACTTGACCCTGAATCCGCAAATTCTGGTCGTGAATGCGGAACTCCCCGTGCGCAATCTCCAGGAGTTCATCCGATACGCCAAGGAACGTCCGGGCAAGTTGAGCTACGGTGTCGGCAATGCCGGCAGCCTGGTGGCGGCCTCCCTGTTCAAGGCGCAAACCGGCATCGATGCGGTAGGCGTCAACTACCCCGGCACGCCGCAAGCCACGACAGATCTGCTCGCCGGTCGGCTTGAGTTCATCATGAACGATCCGGTGGTCGCTGCGCCTCACGTGCTGTCCGGGAAGCTGCGCGTACTGGGCGTGACTTCAAAGCAGCGGCTGGCGTCGATGCCAGACGTGGCGCCGCTCGCGGACCTGGGCCTGAACGCCTTCGACTATGCATCCTGGAGCGCTGTTGTTGGCCCGGCAGGCCTGTCGCGGCAGGTGGTGAGCAGGGTGCACCAGGCTTTTGCATCGGCCATGGCGGATCCTGGGATCCAGAAGTTCGCTGCGGATGCAGGAATCATCCCGGTCGTTTCATCACCGGAAGATTTCCAGAAGTTCCTGCTGGACCAAATCCGGTTATGGGGAATCTGGTCCAAGCAGGCGGGATTGACACCGGCCTGATCAGGCTAAGGCTCACGCAGGCGGGTGCACCTTGGCAGATTCCTGGGCCGCACGACGCTCGCTGAAAAGCTCCGCGAGCAGCGACCGGAACCAGATATTGGCCGGATCGTGATGGGCCCTCAGGTGCCAGAACTGTCGTACGTCGGCGGCAGGAACGGCAAACGGCAATGGGAAGGAAGCCACCTTGGCGGACACCATCGCGCGCGGAACGGTCGCCAGCAGGCGGGTACGCCGCACGACCTGGACCGCCACATGGTAGTTGGACAGCCGCAGTTGGATGTTCCGCTGCAGTCGCCGCTTGGCGAGTGCCTGCTCGATCAGGGATTCAGCGTTCCCCGCCCCGACCGAAATATGCTGTGCGCCCACATAGGCCTGGATGCCCAGGCGGCCCCCCGCAGCCAACGGATGGTCCAGGCTGCAGATGCAGCGATAGGGATCATTGAACAGTCGCTGCTGGTAGAAGTTGGAGCCCAGGAACCGCAGGTTACCCACCGCGAGGTCGACCGACCCCTCCTCCATCAAGGACGCGTACTGCGAGTGGGGCGCCACCACGACGTGCAACTTGATGTCAGGGGCCACCGTCGCCAGCCGCGACATCAACAAGGGAAAGACGACGGCCTCGCCCGCGTCGGACATCAGCAGGCGAAAGACCTTGCTCGATGCGCGGGGATCGAACGAGGCAGGACTCTCCAGCGTCGTACTCAGCAACTCAAGCGCCTGCCGGACCGGCTCTGCGATCCGCATCGCCAGGGCCGTCGGCTCCATGCCATGGCTGGTGCGCACGAACAGCGGATCCCCCATCGATCGCCGCAGCCTGGACATGGCGTTGCTGATGGCCGGCTGGCTGATGCCCAGTCTCAGCGCGGCCCGCGTGACGTTCTTTTCAGCATGCACGGCATTGAACACGCGAAGGAGGTTCAGGTCGATATTCGTGATATTCACGATGGAGATCATATATCTCTCCATTATTCATTGGACAGCAAATTTCCATTTGGGAATCATCACGCCCCAGGAGACACGGGGCTTATTGCACCGCGCACCAACACATAAGGAGTTTTCATGGCGAACAGCCTTCTTCACGCCGTACCCACGCCCTCACAGAACACGAGCGAGGAAGTCATCCACTTCGACGCCGTGGTGGCGCGGTTCGGCAACCTTCACGCAATGGGCCCCACGACCCTGACCGTACGCCGGGGCGAGTTCCTGGCCATCGTCGGCCCCAGCGGATGCGGCAAGTCCACGCTGCTGAACATGGTGGCAGGCACGCTGCCCCCTTCCGAGGGCAGCGTTCGCTACAAGGGTGCCCGCGTGGAATCCATCAACCACGACGTGGGCTATCTGACCCAGAAGAACTATTGCCTGCCCTGGCGCACGGTCGAGGCCAATGTCCGCCTGCCACTCGAGTTCCGGAAGATGCCGGAGGACCAGATCCGCCAGCGCGTCGCCGAGGCCCTGCAGAAGGTCGGACTCAAGGGCTTCGAGAAGGCCTATCCCAAGCAGCTCTCCGGAGGGATGCTGCAGCGCGTCATGATCGCCCGCACCCTCGCCTACAGCCCGGACATCTACCTGATGGACGAGCCCTTCGGCAGCCTTGACGCCCAATTGCGAACCCGCATGCATGGCGAACTGCTCAAGCTCTGGCAGGACACGGGCGCCACCTTCGTGCTGGTCACGCACGACCTGCAGGAGGCCATCACGCTCGCGGACCGCGTGGTCGTGATGTCCAAGCGCCCCGGCACCCCCAAGCTCGTCGTGGACATCGACTTGCCGCGCCCCCGCGACGTCATCGACATCCAGTCCGATCCCGCCTTCGGCGCGTATTTCAAGCAACTGTGGGCCGCGCTCGACGTCCACTGACCCCAAGGAGCCGCACCATGTCCCATACCTCCCCGGCGTCCGTCGCCAACACCCCCTTCTCCGCCGGCCGCTTCGCGGGCAAGGACACCTTTGCCCAGATCGGCATCGCTGTCTGCGCCCTGCTGTCCTGGGAGATCGCCGCCCGCGTCTTCAAGCTGGACTTCTGGATCAGCAGCCCCAGCGCCGTGGCCCTCGAATTCAAGGCCTGGCATGCCACGGGCCTGCTCGCTTCCGACCTGCGGCTGACCCTGATGGAAGCGGGCCTGGGCTTCCTGATGGGAAGCCTCGTGGGCGGCTTCGTCGGCTTTGCGCTCGGCTGGGTCAAGCGCCTGGGCGACCTGCTGGAGCCCTTCATCCTGTCGATCTACACCCTGCCGAAGATTGCGCTGGCACCGTTATTCGTGCTGTGGTTCGGCATCGGCGTCACCAACAAGGTGATGTTCGCCGCCATGCTGGTGTTCTTCATGGTCTTCTTCACGACCTACCAGGGCACGCGCCAGGTGGACAGGGACCTGGTGGAAAACGCCCGGCTGCTGGGCGCTCAGCGCTGGGACATCTGGACCAAGATCGCGATCCCCTATGCCGCCGTCTGGGTGCTCACCGGCATCCGCATCGGCCTGCCCTACGCCCTGATCGGCGCCATCGTCGGCGAGTTCGTCGCCTCCGAAGCCGGCGTGGGCTACCGCATCAAGGAGGCCACCTCGCTGTTCAACACGGCTGGCGTCTTCGCAGGGTTGATCGTCCTGATGGCCATCAGCCTGTTGTTGCTCACGCTGCTCAAGCTGATCGAGCGCCGCGCCCTGGGCTGGCAGAACGCCAAGGGATCGATCAATCCCGACGAAGCGGTCTGAACCCCAACGATTTCCCCCCTAGAAAAGCAGGAGACATTCCATGAAATTTCTATCCTCCCTCAAGCGCGGCGTTGCCGGCGTGGCCCTGATGTCGATGTGCGCCTTGGCCTCGGCCCAGCAGGCCAAGCCCGTGTCCATCGGACTGGCGGGCCAGAGCATGATTGCGTCCATCCCTCGCTTCGCCAAGGAGATGGGCCTGTTCGAGAAGCGCGGCGTCAACGTCAACTTCGTGATGATGGACAGCGCCAATGCGACGGCCACCGCCCTGATCGCAGGCTCGATCGACTACGCGTTTTCCGGCCCCGGGGAGTTGATCACCGCCCGGGCGCGTGGGCGCGAGCTCGTCGCCATCGCCAACACCTACGGTGGCCTGGGCGGCTCCCTCGTCCTGTCCAAGGCGGCAGCCGACAAGGCCGGTGTGCCGGCCAACGCACCGATCCAGGCTCGCCTGAAGGCCCTCAACGGCCTGACGATCGCCGCCCCCAGCGCCACCTCGGCCTTTGCGATCACCTACAAGGCGGCAGCGACCGCGGCCGGTGCGGATGTCAAGTTCACCTACATGGCGCAGACGGCAATGCCTGCAGCCCTGGAAAGCGGCGCGATCAGCGGCTACGTCGGCAGCGCGCCCTTCTGGGCCTACCCGCTGCTCAATGGCAAGGGCGTGATGTGGATCAACGGCCCCAAGAGCGAGCTGCCCGCTGAATTGCGCCCCCGCAGCAACTCGGTGCTGCTGACGACGCGCGCCACGGCACGCGCCAACCCCGAGACCGTCAAGAGCCTCGTGGCCGTATTCAATGACTTCATCGAAGCGATCGACAAGCGGCCCGCCGAGGTCAAGGCCGCGATCACGAAGGTCATTCCCAACCTGGATGCCGCGACGCTGGACATGCTGTTCGCCACCGAGTCGGCCGCCTGGAAGGCCAAGCCGCTGACCGCTGCAGACATCGTCCACGAGATCAACTACGTCAAGGCCAGTGGCGTCAACCTGCCGCAGATCGACAGCGTCGACCCGGCCTCCCTGATCCTGCCCTGAGATGCTGCCGACCCGAATGCTGATCGCCGGCCACGCAGTGGCTGGCCAGGGCGAGATGATCCCCATCGTCAACCCGGCCACGACCGAACTGGAGGTGACGCTGGCAGGCGCCAGCCTGGAGCAGGTCTCGCAGGCCGTCGAGGCGGCCCAGGCCGCCTTCTGCGACCCGGCTTGGGCCGACCCGGCCTTGCGTGCGCGCGTGCTCGAGCGGTTCGCGGACCTCGTCGAGGCGCATGCCGACGATCTCATGGGGGTGATGGTCCGTGAAAACGGCTGCCCCATCGCCCTCAAGAAGAACCAGGTGGTGTGGCCCGTGCAGTTCCTGCGCTGGTACGCACGCCAAGCCCTGGTTGACCGGACCCGCGACCTGGGACTCAACCTCGCCGGGACGGGACGCAGCACGGTCGCCTGGCTGCCGGTCGGCGTCGTGGCTGCGATCAGCTCCTACAACTACCCGGTCCAGATCGCCATCATGAAGATCGGGGCGGCGATGGCCATGGGGTGTACGGTGGTCCTGCTGTCCTCTCCGCAAGCCCCCCTGTCCGTGAACCGCCTGGGCGAGCTGGCCCACGAAGCGGGCGTTCCGCCGGGCGTGCTCAACGTGATTGCCGGCGGTGCGGCGGTGGGCAAGGCCTTGTGTGAACACCCGGGAGTCAACAAGATCAGCTTCACCGGCTCGGTGAACGTTGGCCGGATGGTCATGGCACAGGCCGCGCAGGACCTCAAGGGCGTGGTCCTGGAACTCGGCGGCAAGTCTCCCGCCATCCTGCTGCCCGGATGCGACTACGCGCCCTACGCGGATTCACTGCACAAGAGATACCTGCGCAACGCGGGCCAGGGCTGCGGCTCGCCCACACGCCTGCTGGTCGAGGAATCGCGGCTGGAAGAGTTCATCGCCATCAGCCAGGAGGTCTACCGTCACATCCAGGTGGGCGATCCCCTGGACCCGGGCACCCTGGTGGGGCCGCTCATTTCCGAAGCCCATCGGGCCCGGGTGGAAGGCATGGTCGAACGGGCCCTGGCCCAGGGCGGACGCATCGTGGCTGGCGGCGGCCGGCCGGAAGGCCTCAAGGGGTGGTACGTCAATCCGACCCTGATCGCCCACATCACCAACCAGGCAGAGATCGCCCGGCAGGAAATCTTCGGGCCCGTGGGCGTGGTACTGACCTACCGGACTATCGATGAAGCCGTTGCCATTGCCAACGACTCCGAACTGGGTCTGCGGGCCTACCTGTTCGGGAACGCGGACCTGTGCGCCTCGCTGGCACCCCGGCTACGGGTGGGCACCGTGAACATCAACGGTGGGGGCGGTGAACAAAGACCCGATGCCCCCGGTTGCGGCTTCAAGCACAGCGGCATCGGGCCCGAGGGCGGCGAGGAGGGACTGCGTGAGTTCCTGCTGCCGCAGCACCTGGACCGCGCACTCGCCTGACACAAGGCAGCTACCAATGACAGGCCTGCCCCCCAGGCCTGATGACCCCAAAGGAGAAGGATTTGAACAGCCCGAGTGCCCACTGGGACCATGAGACTGACGTGCTGATCTTCGGCAGCGGCATCGCCGGATTCTCGGCTGGCGTGTTCGCACGCAAGCGCAACCTGGACGTGCTGATCTGCGAGAAGATGCCCGTTGTCGGTGGGACCACGGCCACGTCCGGTGGCTTCGCCTGGGTGCCCAACACGTACCAGGCCCGCGCGGCGGGCGTCCAGGATTCGGTCGAGCAGGCTCGGACTTTCCTCAAGAACGAGTTGGGGCCGCTGTATCGCGCAGACCTGGCGGATGCGTTCCTCGAAGCGGGACCGGATGCCATGGCGACATTGCAGGACGGCACCGACGTCGCGTTCAATTACGTGCCCTGGCCCGATTACCACGCCGACCAGGTTGGCGGCGTCAGCGCAGGTCGAACCCACGAACCCTGCCGATTCGACGGTCGCCGGCTGGGCAAGGACTTCGAGCTGCTGCGCCCCCCCATCAAGCGGCTGATGCTGCTGGGCGGCATGTCGATCGACAAGCGCAAGGTCGATGACTTCCTCAACCCTTTCAAGTCGCTGAGCGGCTTTGGTCGGGTCGTGGCCACCTTTGCACGATACGCGATGGATCGCCTGCGGTATTCGCGCGGAACCGACATCGGTGCGGGCAACGCCCTTGTCGCAGGCTTGCTCCTGACGTTGCGCAAGCAGGGGGCGGGCATCTGGGTCAAGGCGCCCCTGGTCGAATTGATTTCCGAGGCCGGCAAGGTGGTGGGCGCCATCGTGAACCACGACGGCCAGCCCAAGCGGATCCGTGCGCGCCGCGGCGTGATCCTCGCGACTGGCGGATTCCCGCACAACGCCAAGATGCGGGCGGAACTCGGCCCGCGCCATCCGCACGACCACTCGGTCGGCTGGGAGGCCAACGTCGGCGAAGGCATCAATGCGGCCCGCCGCATTGGCGCGGTCATCGACCACGATGTGGCTGGGCCCGGGCTGTGGCAGCCGTCATCGCTGCTGAAGCATCCCGACGGCAGGGTCGAGACCATCCTGTATGGCTACCTGGACCGGGGAAAGCCCGGCATCATCGCCGTGGACAGCAACGGCAAGCGGTTCGTCAACGAGTCCAACTCGTACCATGACATCGGTGAGGCGATGTACAGGCACGGCGTGGCCGAGGGCAACCGCTTCCATTTCATCTGCGACCACAAGTTCGTCTGGAAACGCGGGCTGGGCCTGATCCGGCCGTTCCGGCCCAGCCTGTCGCCCTATGTGCGCTCCGGCTACATCACCGTGGCGGACACGATCGAGGACCTGGCCCGCAAGATCGGGGCCGACCCGCAAGGACTGGCCGAAACGGTGCGCAAGCACAACGAGTACGCCAGGACGGGGGTGGACCCCGAATTCCAGCGGGGCGTGAATCCGTTCAACCACATCCTGCTGGGGGACCCGGCGTTCAAGCCCAACCCCAACCTGGGCCCCATCCTCCACCCGCCCTTCGTGGCACTGCGCATGGTGCCGTCCACGCTGGGAACCTGCATCGGCCTGAAGGTGAACGGCGAATCCCAGGTGCTCGATGCGCAGGACCAGCCGGTCCCGGGACTCTATGCCTGCGGGCAGGACGTTTCTCCCGTGATGAGGGGGCGTTATCCCGCGGGGGGCATCAACATCGGGCCGGCACTCGTATTCGCCTACATCGCCGTCCGTCACATCAAGGAAAGACAATGATCGCATTGGTCATCGGAGGCGCAGGCTTCATCGGACGCCGCGTCGTGCGTTACCTGGCCCGCCAGGGACACGAAGTCGTCAGCCTGGACATCGCCAAGCCGCCCGTGTTCGACGACCTGGGCAGCCAGGTGCGCAGCGAGCACATGGACCTGACGCAGTTCGAGGACGTGGTCAGCGCCATGGCGCGGCACAAGCCGGAGGTTGTGATCAACCTGAGCTACATGCGCGAGAACATGCCGCGTCCCGCCATGAAGGTCAACGTGCTGGGCATGGACAACTGCTTCGAGGCGGCCCGGATCTGCGATGTCGAGCGGGTCGTCTATTCGAGTTCCATCGCCATCCATGGTCGCCAGAACCACTACGGGAAACGCAAGATCCACGAGAGCGACGCGCCCTGCCCGATCACGCAGTATGCGGTGCACAAGGTCTTCAACGAGTTCCAGGCGCGGGAGTATCGCGAGAAGCACGGCATGCGCATTACCGGGCTGCGAGCAGCGCACATCTCGGGCGCCGACAAGCTCATCGGCTCCGTTGACCACGTGCAGTGCATCGTCCAGCCCGCCCTGGGGCAGAAGGTGGTCCTCCCGCACCGTGACCGTATGCGGTGCGTGGTGTATGCCGACGACATCGCCGAGGTGTTCGGCCGCCTGGCCCTAGCGTCCGCGCCGCAGCACGCCATCTACAACTCGGGCGGACAGCCGCTGAGCCTGGGCCAGATTGCCGACATGGTCCGCCAGGAGATTCCCGATGCCGACATCCGCTTTGAGCAGGACACAGGTGTCGAGGAGATTTCGGGTGGCTACCTGTTCGACAACGATCGCCTAACTTCCGAGTTTGGCATCCAGTATCCGCCGTACCAGCAGCGGATCGCCGAGATGGTGGAGAGCATCCGCCGGATCCACGTACCTCGCTGATACCCAGCCACGGCCCGCCGTCCATTGCCTCGAAAGGAGGCGTGCGAGCCGGAGGCAGTCCTACAGGTTTGCTGATACGCGGCGCTTCGGCGCCGCGCAGGGCACGTCTTCGCCCACGATGGGATCTCACCGCTCATGTTATTCACAAAATGAATTTAACAACTCTTCCAAATCATCTTTACGAGAGATAAGACAACCGCAATCATTCAACGCACCTGCGTCGAACCACACGCCATCCGTCGCCGAACATGAACCAGACCACTCAACTCCCTTCCACCAACTCAACCCTGCTGAACACGCCAGCACTGATCGTCGGCGCCGGCCCTGTCGGCCTGGGCATGGCACTGGACCTGGCCTGGCGCGGGATCGACTCGATGCTCGTGGAGCAAGGCGACGGCAAAGTGGACCACCCGCGTACCGGCCTGATTGCCGTTCGCACGATGGAGCTGCTGCGCCGCTGGGGCATCGCGCAGGCCGTCCGCGACAGCGGTTTTCCCGACGACTACGAGTTGTCCAACGTGTTCTGCACTTCGCTCAGCGGACGGCTGCTGGCCAAGGCCGCCTACCCCAGCATGCGTGACACCCCCACGCCCCCCGAGACCCCCGAGAAGAAGCAGCGCTGTCCCCAGATGTGGATGCAGCCGGTCCTGGCCGATGCAGCAGCCGCCAGCCCCCACACCGATATCCGCCACTTCCACCGCCTGGACAGCTTCGCGCAGGATGCCGAGGGCGTGACCAGTGAGATCACAAATTTGCAGACCGGGCAGCGCATGCGGGTTCGTTCGCAGTACCTCGTGGCTTGCGACGGCGCGGCCAGCGCCGTGCGCACGCGCCTGGGCATCGACATGCCCGGACGTCTCCTGAGCTACTCGGTCAATATCCTGTTCAATTCGCCGGGGCTGGCCCAGCAGCACCCCATGGGGCCGGCCGAGCGCTACATCTTCGTGGGACCCGACGGTACCTGGGGCAACCTCACTGTGGTCGATGGCGACGTCATCTGGCGGTTGACGGTACTGGGCTCACAGGAAAAGATGGACCTCGACACCTTCGACGCCGCTCAATGGGTACGGCGCGCGTTGGGCAACGACGCAATCCCCTTCGAGATCACGTCGGTCGTGCCCTGGCGTCGCACCGAAACCCTGGCTGATCGCTACCACGACGGCCGCGTGATCCTGGTGGGTGATGCCGTGCACACCACCTCCCCGACCGGCGGCATGGGCATGAACACCGGCATGCAGGAAGTGATGGACCTGGGCTGGAAGCTCGAGGGCGCACTCCAAGGCTGGGCCGGTCCGCGCCTGCTTGACAGCTACTGCATCGAGCGACGTCCGGTGGCCGCACGCAACCTGGGTTTTTCCACGAAGAACTTCAACGCGTGGCGTGACGTGCCCGACACCACGCACATCTGCGATGAAGGTCCGGAGGGCGAGCGCCTGCGTGAACAGATCGGCCAGAAGCTCATTGACACCACCCGCGTCGAATGGGAGTCGCTGGGCCTTCAGATCGGTCACCGGTACGAGGGATCGCCGATCTGCGTCCCCGATGGCTCGCCCCCCACGCCGGACGATTACTCGATCTATGTGCCCACGGCCCGGCCCGGTTCGCGCGCGCCCCATGCCTGGCTGGCCGACGGCCGCTCCACGCTGGACCTGTTCGGCCATGGCTTCGTGCTGCTGTCCTTCTCGCCCAGCGTTTCGACGCAGGCGATGGAGCAGGCCTTCGCAAGCCGGGGCGTGCCACTGCGGGTCGAGCGCATCGATGACCCGGCCATCGCCGCCCTCTACGAGCGGCGGCTGGTCCTGGTGCGCCCTGACGGCCATGTCGCCTGGCGGGCCGATGCGGTCGAAGCTCCCGGCATGGTGGTCGACACCGTGCGGGGAGCTCACTGAGTCACAGGGCTCAATTCAAGGTTGAAGCGGAACCATGGCCGTGCCAGCCAGCCGGTCGAAGCGACAGGCCACCGCGTTCACTTCAGCCTTGCCCCCCATTTCGGCGCGGCACGTCTCGTAATACTCACGCACCAGGTTTCCAATGGACAACGGCACCCCCGATTCCTGCCCGAGTTGGGTTGCCAAGCCGACATCCTTGAGGACCAGGTCCAGTGTGAACCCCGTCACGAGCTGACCAGCCAGCACCCGGGAGTACATGTTCTGCTCCATGTAATAGTTCCGGCCTGAGCTGGCGAGCATGATCTCGACAGCCTTGGCTGCGGAAACACCGTTTCGGACCGCGAGGGAAACTGCCTCCAGAGTCAGCAGGCGTTGGGCATGGTGCATCAGATTGTTCGCCAGCTTGATCACCTGGCCGCTGCCCAGGGCGCCTGCATGGAATATCTTAGGGCTGATCAGCTTCAGGACGGGTTCGACGCGTGCCAACTGGGCGTCCGAGGCACCCACCATGATGGCAATGTTGCCGGCATCCGCACCACGAGGACCACCGCTGACCGGTGCATCGACCAGATCAATGCCTCGCTCGCGCAACTGCGCCGCCATCTCACGGGTAGCGTTCGGGTCTCCCGTACTCTGGTCCACGACCATGCTGCCACGGCGCAGGTGATGGACCAATCCGCCGGTGCCAAACAGAACGTCCCTGACTTGGGGGGAGGCGGGCAGGCAAAGCAAGACGATGTCGCATTGCGCGCCAAGTTCCGCCAGGCTTTGAGGGGCAGTTGCCCCCGCATCGACCAATCGCTGCACCGCCTCTCGGTTCAGGTCATGGACGTACAAGGGACCGTGGCCCAGCAGTCGCCGTGCCAATGCGCCCCCCATGTGGCCGAGTCCCACATAACCCAGTGTGATCCCCATATCCGACTCCTTCTGGTTGTTGATTCGAGGTCGAACATCATCAAGGCTGGGAACGGCACCGTCCAATCAAGAAGAAAGAGTTCCACCATCCCAGAAATGAATGAGCCATGGCCATTCATCATCGAAATTCAGGCTCTCTCCGAAATCATGTTTACGAGACAGACAGTCTGCGGGATCATCCTGCCCTTCTGGCGCAGGTTCGAGCTACCGAAGATCTCAGGGGTGCAAGCGCTGGCTGTCCGGTCGGAAATCTGGCCAGTAGGGAAAGAACTGCCGGTGGCTGAACAGCCATCGGCCCCCGACCCGCTTGAACTTGTCGACGTAATGACCGACGAAATTGTCTTCTCCGAATGACACCATCGCGCAGGTTCCCTGCGCTTCATCACCGTCGACCTGGATGACCTCGTTGACCACCAAAGGAATGCGCCGGCCAGGGCGCATCTTCGTGAAAAAGTCAGCCAAGGCCGCCCGTCCGACGACCCTGACCGGGCTGGCCTGTGACCCACGCGTGTTTTCGAAAATGGCATCGTCAGCGAACAGTTCGACAACGTCCTCCTTCATGGCACGAGCGGTGTACCAGCAGTACATGGATCGTAATTCGCTGATCGCGATGCGGTCCTCCATGGCCTGCAATCGGGTGGCAACATCATTCATGGAAGTCATTCAGTCCTCGAGGTTCATCCAGATCACAGGCAGCCTGCGTGCCTGCATCAACATATGCTAAACACTGCATTTGCAACCATCAACGCAGACCCGATCCTTCCGGCAGGAGCCGTATGGGCTGCCGACCAGTTCCTGCCCTATCGACTGCATCGTGCTGCCGCCTGGGTTGGCCGGCAATTCGCAGTTGAATACCGGGCGCGCTACCAACTCACCCAGGCCCAGTGGTTCACGCTGACGCTCTTGGGTGGCGGTGAACACATGACAGCCAGTGCGGTGGCGCAACACACCGGCATGCACAAGTCAAAGATCAGCAGGGCCGTCAAGGCGCTCGAGGCGCGACGCTGGATCTCGAGGACCACGGACGACAACGATCACCGTATCGAACATCTCGAGATCACGCCCCACGGGCGACAGGCCTTCGTCCAACTCGGCGAGCTGGCCCAGGCCTACACGCGGCAATTACAGCAGTTGATCGGCGAGACCGGCGATCGCCAGATGAAGGCGGGGTTGGCTGCGCTCGAACGGGTCATGGCATCCACCACATGAAGCTCTACGACTATTTCCGGTCCTCCGCCTCCTTCCGGGTTCGCATCGCGTTGAACCTGAAGGGCCTGGCTTATGACTACCAGCCCGTGCACCTCGTCAGGGGCGAGCAGCAATCAAGTGCCCCGCCGACGGGTACTTGATGGCGGTGACCGTGCCGTAGGCGCGGCACTCGGCCATCGGCCCGGGTCTCTCATTGCCGATGAACGCTACGCAAGGGCTTGCTCGATCTCGTCTGCGTGGATGAAGACGCCCTACCACTCCGGTTCGAGCTCGCGCTGGATCGTGCTCTTAAGTGAATGTGCTAGTAGAAGTCATCGGTCAGGACCTGGACCCGGGCGAAGCGATCGAGTAGGTCATCCGCCGCCTGGTACCTGCCGAACCATCAGCCAGCCCCGTACCGGCTTCATCGAGGAGGTTCACCGACCGCCGGCCATCCCCGCCCAACGCCGAATCGTTGCACGAAGCCTGCGTTGCGCCGGTCCATCCATCGGCATTGCCTCGACCAGTGACAACACCTGCTCCTGCGAGACGTAGGCATACTGCAACAACGCCACACAGAACACCCGGTCCTTCTCCCTCCCGGCGGCAGCCTTGGACATGAACAGGTCGGCCACGTCGAGGCAATAGCCCACGCGCCCATTGGTTCCCGCGCCCTGGATCCGGTGGACGCGATCCATCCATCCCGCAGGAAGGATGGCTGTTTCGGGTCCGACGCCCTGGGCGTAGTAGCCGAAGGTCTCATGAAACCGCGAGCCTTCGCCAATGGCGCCCTCGATCTTCTGGGCAAGTTCAGGCGCTTGCAGTGGATAGATGTCGGCTTCGGCAGACATCGTGAACACGGCCTGCGGATTCGCAAACGAGCCGAGGATGGACTGGCTGCCGATGATCATGAACTCGTACGGGTCCGTCACATCCGCGCTGGCACGAATGATGTGCTCCAGTTCGTCCCGCGTCATTGCACCCCCTTACACGCGCCATCCCCCAGGACAACGCCCTTCCTCAGCGCATTCACTTCGCCCAGGATTCGCTGGCGCACAGGCTCCGGCAGCACCGTCACCAGCGGCGAAGCCTGGCGAAGCTCCTTCGCTCGCCGCGTCTGGCCCAGGACCTTGCGCCACGCACGGCGCTCCAGGATCCCCTGCCACTCCCGCCACAGGCTGTCCGAGGGCGAGCGCCCCGCCGCTTGCAGCCACCGCGCCAGCGTCTCCACGGCGCGTTGCAGCAGCGCCGGATCGGACTGGACGAGGCGTATCGCCTCCTCATGCAAGGCCAGGCTTTGGATGTCCTGTACCTGGTGCCGAGACTCCTGCGCGGACACCAGCACCTGGACGGCGGGCCGAGGGCGGCGGGAACGGGCTGCAGCGGATCCCGCTGGCGCAGCCTGCAGCACATCGCCCGCCAGCAGGGCCAATTCACCGGCGATGCCGAGGACCGACATCACCCGCAGGTAGGTGCCGATGGAGGGCCCAGGATCACCAGACTCGACGGCGCTGAGCGTGGTTCGCGAGATGCCCACGCGTTGCGCCATGTCGACCGTACCCAGCCCCTGCGCCTTGCGCAGGCGCTTGAGCCTGTCGCCCAGTTGCAGCAGCAATTGGCGCTCAAGTACGAGAGGACTTCCGGAATCGATCATTTGTTCATAATTTTAGACATTTAATGATTTAATGTCCATTAAATTGAACAAATCTCCAAGAAGCATCCTGGATTCAAGCCATGTGCCTGGACAGATGCTGCGCGATCCTGCGCTACCCGGCAACTGCACAGTGCGAGCGCCCTGCAGGGCCGTTAGGATTGCAGGTTGACCCGCGGCTCGTCAGGCCGCCTACTCAGATCAATGCCCCAAGCCATCCCCCTTACCCCCAGCGACCTCCTCGCCCAGGGCCACACCCCCATGATGGCCCAGTACCTCGCCATCAAGGGCGGCTACCCCGACACG
>JACCDY010499320.1_pt1 | contig 19571 bp, 47 predicted proteins | sample 7446391 | NCBI WGS metagenome assembly JACCDY01 (sample SAMN15323451, study PRJNA562643) | freshwater metagenome | isolation source: river surface water | place: USA:Blue River Watershed | collected 2017-08-18
ATATCTATTAGCCAGAGTTTTGATGGTGTATACTTTAAATATATATAAAAGAAAAGAATACCTAACTAGTAATGTTTTTATATATATTATATATATAGTATATACTTAAATACTATGAGATACCATTGGATGTCAGTTTTTGAAAACCCAAAAGCAGAACATTTTAAACAGACATTACAGACTCTTGATGATAGTAGGTACTACTCAGTATTATATACCTACCATTCAACATCTCCGTCCAACTGGATAAGAGCTACTCATATTCTAAATAAAAATCAAAAAATAAAGCATATGATAGCAATAAGGCCTTACGCAATAAGTCCAGAATATTTTGTTATGATGTATGACGCTTTTAACGAAATAGCAGAAGATAGAATAATGTTTAATATAGTTCCTGGACGAATTGAAAGCGGAGAAGACATAGTTTCAAAATCTCTTTATATTGGTGATTTTATTGATGATACAAGAAAAAGAGTTGCATACTCAGACAAGTGGCTAGAAAAAGTTTTATCTATTAAGAAAATACCAGAAATTGTAGTATCTGGGATGGCAAACGACTCTTTGGCTCTTGCAAAAAAGTATGGAGACTATAGTGCTTTTACTTTGGATCTATACAATAATGATAGAGATAGAGTTGATTTTGATATTAAAAAAATGGCTTTAGTAAATTTCCTAATTCGTGACACAAAAAAACAAGCTGAAGCTGAACTAAAAAATGTTAGACAAGACATTAAAGACAGAACTTTTTATGGTACAAAAGAACACATATTGGAACGGGTAAAAGAACTAGAAGCTTCTGGTATTACAGATATAATGATAAGAAGACATAAAGACGACAAAGAGTATTACAGAATTCACGAATTCGTAAAAGAAAATGCTGAACGTTAATTATCTAGGACGAGAGACATATTCAACAAATAAATCGTATAGGTGATCTACTTTTTCACTAGTTGCTTTACGGCGTTCTCTTGCTTCTTCTTGTTCTGCTTTGATAGCCTTGATTTCATCTCTCATTGAGCTTCCACCGTTAGTCTTAGTTTCAGATCTAATATCCTGAACAGCTTCTTCTATTGGCTTAATCTGAACCTTTATGTACCAGCGAATACCGCTAAGAACAATGCCAGATATTGACAATAATGTTAATACGAATCCTGCCCAATCCTGTGCTGACATAATAAGATGATTATACCAGTATTTGAGACTATCCTACTTGATTAACAGTTACTATTACAGAAGGAACCTCTGGATGCAATGTTGCACCAGATCCAGTTGCTGCAAGTGCTTCTAGCTTAGTGTGAGCACTATTTGATGACCACATAATTTGATAATAATCTCCAGCTTCAGCATTCACAAAAAAGTTCCATGCTGCTACTGTAAGCGGATTGTTTGCAGTAGTTGCAACACTTGTATTTGTATAGCTAATAGCTGTTCCATTTTTTGCAAGCCATATGTTTGTAGTTGAAGAAGATTGCAGCTGATTCATTTGTGCAGAAAAAGTAATGTTGTATTTACCTGCATTTGTCATTGTAATTCTAGAATTATTTGTTAAGGTAATTCCTGTTTGCCAATCTGTATCACTAAGTGTCATTGCTTGAATAGTGTTTGCACTAAATGGACCTTGGTCCTCTGTGCTCCAATAGGAAGCAGATGAACCATGACGACCAGATTGAACATAGTCCCAGGTAGCAATACGATTTCCACCGTCTAATTCTGGTGTGCCAATATATCCATAGTCGCTTCCTGGATTAAGAATAATATCATTTTCAGCGGTAAGGATTAAATCATTGCCGTCTGTTTCAATTTTTTCGCTTAGGCCATTACCAAAAACAATTCCTCCAAGAGCTGCATTTTGAGCACCTTGAATAGATATTGTATTTGCTGAATTTACATCACCAATCCAGGCATCGTCACCAACCTTTAGATTAGTTCCAGCACCGTTATTTGTTGTATAAAGCTTGTCGTAGGTATTTGTTGGTGTGCCATTGCCTGCTGCACCAGTGTCACCTTTAGGTCCTCTAGTTGTAAACCGTGCCATATTACATACCTGATTCTAGATTAGTTTTTAGTACTGCAACCTTTGATCCATTTGTATCTGTGATTGCATAAATTGCATCGTAGCCTGTAAGCTCAATTGACCAAGCGGTTGCTGGATCAAGACGGTAGCCATAGTTGTTTGATGTAACGCCCTCGCCACCAAGATAAACAATGGCAGAAGCGTGAACATTTTGAATAGTAAGATCCAGTCCTGAATGAATTCCGTTTGGAGTCAAGCGGGTGGCGGTAGTGTTGCTGAGTGTGGTAAGTGCGTGAGTGGTCATACTTGTATTATACATCCATTAAATAAGATAAATAGTCTTTAAGTTCGCCCGCTAGGGCAAAGCCGATTTTAAGTCCGCCGAAATAGAGGTTACAAACCCCCTATGTACAAACCCTGCATTAAAAATGCAAATATGTACACATTTGGTGGTGTAGATTGACTTAGAAAAACCTTTACGCTACAATAGAATAATGGTAGATAAGATTAGAGATATACTTAAGTTATTCCTGGTAGCAAAGCTACGGATTCATCATATGCTTTACCGTCTACCTGCAATATCTGAGTTTCTAGAAGAGCTTATTGCCGAAACATTAAAAGACAATGGTTTGGACAATGACTGGAAGCCCAATAGATCGCATACCGTGTCAAAGGATCTAACCCTGGCTACTGGGCAGTCATTTTCCATTAAGTCTGGGGTATATGATCCAAAAAACGGAACCCTGAAATTTTCGGGGAGTAGGCTAGGAAAACATGGCTCACTAGAAGCTATGGTAGAAAGCATAAACCAAACACATGCAGATTATTACGTATGCTTGGCTAAGGCTGAAGAAGATTGGAAAACCATACCTGATAAGCAGGATGAGAAGGTTTACTACCTATTCGTATTTGAGTCCTCAAAGCTTGATTACTCTGGCGTATGGGGCATCAGAGAGTCTAAGAAGGGTGGTTTTAAGTATGTCTACGATATCCCAGGATTACATGCTAAGATTAATCCTAGTATGTCTCATCAATTGTGGACTACCGTGGACAAGTCGCTAATAGGCGAACCAGAGAGGATTGTTGTATGAGTGAAGACCAGAATGGCTCTGATGTTAAGTTTACTGACTGGCTTAATCCTTCTACGCCAAGAGCCAGCGAAGAGTTGGCTGAATCCCGTTTGAAAATCTGCCAAACCTGTGAATTCCTTAAGGTTAATGGAGCTAGGTGTAAGACGTGTGGATGTTTTATGAAGGCTAAAACCACTTTAGAAATGGCTAAGTGTCCTGTAGGTAAATGGTAATGAGGTCTTGTGGTGATTGCACTAAGTGTTGTGAAGGTCATTTAGCTGCTAAGGTTAAGGATTTTGATATGTCCCCTGGAAATCCTTGTCCCGTGCTACAAATAGGTAAAGGCTGTACAGATTATGAAAATAGACCTAAAGATCCTTGTCAAGTATTTAGCTGCCAATGGTTGAAAAACCCTATAATCCCAGAATGGTTAAAACCTTCTGAGTCTGGAGTTATTATTACCGTACAGCGTATTAAGGATATAGAGTTTCTTAAATTGACTGCTGCCCCTGATTTTCCAGATGCAGATGCACTTACTTGGTTTATTACCTTTGTGCTTAAGAATAAGATTAATGGTGCTTGGGATGCTCCCAGAAAGAAATATTGGACTGGATCCCCCGAATTTATTCAAACCATGAATGAGGAGTTTGGATCTTAGCAGTTACAAACCTGGTTACCGCATAGGCAACTAGATTCTTGTACATGATCCTTAGATGACTGACAGCTACATCCATTGCAGCAGGTTTCACTAAATATCTTTACCGAAAGGTTTTCTGAGTCCATTAGTTTATTAAATGTTGGTGTGTCCATGTATTTAGTATACCGCAAAATCTGAAAAATTATTTAAAATTCACTTTTGAGAAAATCTGAATATTTTTGCCAAATGTATGATGCATAGTTTTGAAAAATAAAAAGCAAAAAAATAGTGAGCACGAATTTTATAGTACTACACTCGCCTATAAATATGCAAAAGGCACTACCACTACTACCGCCTAAAGATCTAGGAAAAGAGATGGCAGTGCCCCCGCCTTGTGTTCTAGATTTTTTGACCCTGCAAGTATCCGTCAATAGATAGCAATTCGCAAGTGACTTTCACTCGCTGGCTTGGCTGTAATGTAGCCTTGAATAGTTCAATGAAATCATAAACCTCTTGCTTAGTAGCAAGGTTAATGTTGCGGGTGTTACCCTGCATAGATGTTAGTGTGATTTTCATTTATTTACCTACTTTCTTTGAATAATTCTTGTATGCCTTGGCAATAATGGCAACTAGTGTGCCTGTAAATAGTAACTCCCATGAGAGAGATACATAAGCCCATTCTGTATCAAGCATGAAGCCATAGCGACCTAGTTCTATTGTAAAGATTCCTTCGTTCATTTATTTGTTCCCCATTCCGTAGCAAAATAGAATACCTAAGACAATAACAATGAATACAACTATCATTTAGTTATCCTCCTCAACTGTGAGGACATAATCATTTACATAGCGGTTGATTTCAAACCTAGCACCATTTGTGCAACGCACCTGCATAGCAGACCCGTTCCACTTTCGTAGTGATTCTACTACGCCTGACTTAACAAGGTTCATAGATGTAGGGAAGGTGATAGTGTCACCAATTTCAATGTGGTTATATAGTGAAGTCATTTTGGACTTCCTTTCTTTAGTAGTTTTAATTCTTATTTAATTTTATAGATGTAATCTTAGCACACTACCCTGAAAATATCAAGTCGCCACGCCGTTGTAGCTGTGTGATTTAGGTCACTTATTCGCTACGCTCACCCTAGACTCTAGGTTTATTTGGTAGGCTCATGACCCTGATTTATCTACTATTTAATTGTTATAGTAGTAATACTAGCATACATATTGCCAAAAGTCAAGTCCTAACACGGCGTGTCGTATGTGATGTGCACCACACTGCTCGGGCCCCCTGTGGATAACTATGTGGATAACTTATGTGGTCTATATCACATATCCCATATGTCCGTTTTATTCCGTAATGTCCATATCCATTTGTCAGTGGTAGGTGTTACTATATATACATAGAAAGTTGATAAAGGTTATCAAACTAGAAAGGTCTAAAATGACAAACAAACTTTGGACAGAGATAACTCTCAAGAACGGTAAGTTCCTTGAGGGTGTAGTAACTACTGAGACAGATACCCATGTATCACTCTATAAACTACCCTACCCTATTGCAAAGAAAAACATTGCAACACGCAATGAACGACGCTTAGTAATCACTACACAGGCGTACTAATATAACTACTAAAGAAAGGTGGTCTAACATGACTACACTAAACACAGTATGCAAAGAGCATACACCTATGAAGTCTGCTATCTCTGAGGTATCAGATACACAATACACATTCTGCATGGAATGTGAAAACAATATTGAGCGTTGGTATAACGATACTGACCCAGAGCGTCTACCTATGTGGACAGATTGGAAGGTGTCTAAATGAGTGCCTGTCCTAAATGTAATTCGCTACTTTGGAAAGAGCGTTGGTTTAAAAATACTTTCCACCTTATCTGCGCTGTATGCAATGATAAGCGTATAATCAAAAGAACGAAAGGTCTTAAATAATGAAAACTATTGAACTACTTGGCAACCGTGATGAGGTTGTAATTCTTTACACTGCTCTTGTAAACCTAATGGATATCATTGAAGATAATGGTAACGCATATGGTATGGCTGATACTACTGCTGATTTACTTGAGCAGATAACATATATAAAAAATAATTGGGAGGATAACTAATGATAACTGTTAACTGTCGCTCATGTGATGAACCAATGGAATCAATGTGGTTTGCTGCAGATGATGTAATTGAATGTCCAGACTGTTGGGGGGATTTTGAATGAGCTTCTATCAAACATTTTTTGAAAGTGGTACTGCATTGCTCTGGTTCTCTATTGGAATGATGCTATGGGGATTTAAATTATTTATCAGTGAATAAATATGCGATCCACTGCATAAAAATGCTCGGGCCCCAGTTTTGATTTGTCAAGTACCTCTTACGGCGTGTCGTAAAAAATTCCTGAATCTGCCAAGGTTTGACCAGTCCATGTGACCTACATCTCATGTGACCTACACCACAAAGTCCTAAATGTCCGTTTTGTACCCCTCAAAATGTCAGACCCCCCTGTTATACTTCTATATATAGAAAGTTGAAAAAGGTTTTCAACAAGAAAGGAGTCAAAATGACTCACTTAAATATTGGTCAAGAAGTTTGGTGCGATAAATGCACTGAGCCAGTAATCGCTATTGACGGCGAAGAGTACGGCACAATTTGCCCTACTTGCAAAACAGGTTTCTACCTAGAAACCCTCTAAGAGATTTTACTAAAGAAAGGACATAAAATGTCAGAAATAATTACTCAAGAAATGCGTGATGCAAATGAGTTTGCACACTTCAAGGCTATCGCTGATGGTCAAAAGGCTAAGCGTGATGCCCTCCACGCTCACCGCATGGAAATGTATCCATGGCTAAAAGGTGTGCGTGATGCACAGAAAAAACTAATGGAAAAAGGTGAATACTAATGAGCCACTTTGTAAATGTCCGCTCCGTATGTGGAGATAAAACAACTAGCATAGATATCTATGACCTAGAACTAAATCGTGATGGCGTAATCTGTTGCGATAATTGCGAAAGCATCTTAATGTGCCGTAAGGCTTGGGATTTCTTAATGAAAGGTAATAACTAATGAAAAAATATAATGTGTTAATTTCTTATGTCGTAGAGGCAGAAGATGAAATGAGAGCAATTTTTGCTCTAAACAAAACACTCTACCCACTTAGCGAAAATGAGATTGCTAAGTTTGACCCATTTCTAGTTGAGGAGGTTGCTAATGCCTAATGCGGTTGCTGAATACTATGATGAATTGCTAGATGAGCAAGGGCTTATTGAGATTGGAATCTATAAGTTTTTGCCGTCAGAAGTTTTGAAGAAGTGTGACCCTGTTGCATATGACCAAGGTCTTCTGGATTTTGAAGACTACCTAAGAGAAAATGCGGAGCTAAATAAATGAATGAAGTAACAGAACTATTTCAAAAAGCAATTAGCATTGAACATCTTACTGATGAACAATGCGAAGAGTTGTTAAAAATATTTGAAAAGTGAGGGCCGAGCTGATCTCGGCGCAGGCGGCGTGTCGTTTAAGAGAATGTGTTTAAGATCACATATTTTGGTCCCCAGTTTTGCGGCGTGTCGTCTTGACTTTTTGAGATTTATCTGGTAGTCTTATCTAGTAAAATTAAATAAGTGGCAAAAACAGTGTGAGGTATCTCACATTCAAAATGTACCAAATGTCCGTTTTTGGATTTGTATTTGTCAGCCCCCTCATGTATAATTATATGTATAAAGAAAAGAAAGAGGTGACACTATGTCAGCCAATGTATATTCAGTCCAGAACCTTCTAGTAGGTAAGCAGTATTTCTCAAAGTCACTTGAGGGAATTATCATTAACGCAGAACCTCATCCTCATGCAGTATTCTATGAGGGTTGCGATTCTTACCTAGTTGAGATTCAACCTAGTAACCGTATCTCAACAACCTTCCGCACCGTAGCGGTCAAGACAAGTTAATTTGTCAGACCCTTCCCCTATAATTAAATAATCAAACAAAGAAAAGAAAGTAGGAAACTAACTTATGTATAAAGTAAAACTAGAAACCTTTAACGGTTCAGTCAAAACAATTGAACTTCCTTCAAAGGGAGCAGTTGCTCAATTCATCTCAACCTACGCAGACACTCTGCCAGTAGGAGTTGCGGTAAAGGTTGCCTGCGACACACTCTCAATCTCTGGAACACTTAAAGGAAAGGCTACACTCTAATGACTTCTAATACAATTAAATTCGCACAGTTTCCCTTTGAATACAAGGGAATTCACTTTGTCTCAAAGGTTGCAGAAACCTCACGCTACCTTCCTCAAATCATGATGATGGGTGAGGAATTTATTGCCATGAATAAGGGCGCAATAGATGAACTCATGCCAATGCTTCAAGATTTATCACTTGAGGAAATTCAAGAAAACCTTGATGTAATTAACGAGGGTGGCACAGAAATGTTTCTAGAGTTTGGTAATGAAACTTTGGAGCGTGGTCGCTAATGATGACTCGCAAAGACTATGTGGCAGTTGCAGAAATTCTTTCAGGATACAAGGAGGGCATGGTTGATGAATTTTGGTTTGCTGACCTTGTTCTAGATTTTGCTGGAATGTTTGCAGAAGATAATCCAAATTTCAAAGAAGATAAATTTAGAGAGGCGTGTGGGCTATGAACAGAATCCTAACAACACTAGTGCAATTAATGTTATTTGGTGGCGCACTTATTTGCTTGCGAATGATGTGGGCAGATTTAAAAAATGATTTAATTGAAATCAAAAACGATTTGCGTAAAAAGTAAATCACGATCCTGAGCATGATTTAAAACTGCTTGAAGTTTCAACTAAAAGCTCGGGGCCCCATGTGAGATTTATCACAATTAAGATGACCAGTCAAACCCCCTGGAACCCTGCGTGTTGATTTGTATTTGTCGCCCCCATAGTGTAGGATATTTATATCAAGTTAATTAAAGAAAGAAGGCAGCCCCTATGACCTATACATGCATGCAGTGTAATGAAAATGCAGTAGATGTAACTGAACTCTATTGCTTCCGTTGCTACCTTGACCGTGAGGTAGAAGCGATGATAGAATATGGCTATATTGACCAACTATTCACCACTATGGAGGCTAAATAATGTATCGTGATTTTGATAATGAAATACTCATGACGGTATCTAACTGCTCATGCACCACAAACACACTATGTCGTTCTTGCGAAAGGGAGCAATACTAATGGACTATGAATATGTAATCACAAGTGCCTATGACGGAGAAGCCCCTCATTGGACACAACGCTATGAAAAAGAATATGGTGCATGGGAGAACTTCTTCCTATTCACTGATTGGGGTATGGCTAATGAATACCGTACCGTTAATCTTTACACACCAACAGGTAAGTGTTACACTAAGATATTCTATCGTAACGGAGAGGTAAAGGTAGTAGCATAATGCCACACTATGATTTTATTTGCTCAATTACTATTGAGGCAGATACTGAAGATGAGGCAGTCATGCTATATTCTATGAAGATGAAAGAATGTAATTTTTCAAACACCACACTAATGGAAATAGAGGTAAAATAATATGGGAGCAGTAACAGCATTAGGTATTCAGGATGAGGTACTAGACTTAGAGACTCAGATTCTCTATCACTTGAAGGGTAATCACTATCCACCTGTCCCCGCAGAAATGGTGCAGCCATGCATTGAGGCTATTGACGCTTACTATGAAGAGGACTATCACCGCATGATTGATATGCCTATGGTTGGTGACTTTCAGATTACCTACCGTGGCTCAACACAAGCACCTGCAAGTGCAATTATTGAACAGCACCACCTATCATTCTGGCTTCCAGAGGAGGAATACTAATGTGTAAATACTGTAACTCAACCAAGGGTAACTTTATTTTTGGGGATGAGAAATATAAGTTTAGATTCTGTAATGTCTGCTCACAAATAACAAATGAGGACTAAAATGACTGATACAATGACAACCATGGAACTAATTAAAGTAGATACACTTACTGCATACTCCCTGGAACCAGGGGATCTGATAGATGTAGATGGTGACATAGTTACTGTCGTTAATATTGAAGCTCTTGCTGATGGATATGAAATAGATATCGTTAATGATTTTGGTGAAGACGATACCATTCATGCTGATGACGACGAGCTCTTTGATTTATATATAGACGACTGAGGGCTCGGGGGCCCTGCCCTAAATGTCCGTTTTGCCTAATTAAGAGATTTGATATTTTTTCCCATATCTGGTAAGATTATTATATGAAGAAAACCCCAGAAGAACTACGCAGGCTATTAGAACTACGCCGTTGTAATGCAGCCACCCCTGTAAAAAATAAGAAGGCATACAAGCGCAAGCCTAAGCACCGCAAGTTTGTCACCCCTGAATAATATAATAGTTAAACCACCACAAGAAAGAAGGTCATCCATGACTAAACTACTACGCTCAAAAGATAGAAAGGTAACTAATGCCGTATCCCCTAATGGAAAAACAGCAACCATTGCTAACACCTTTGGTCTCCCCGCAGGAAAACAATTTTCATGTCCTGGTGCAACGACTGTCTGCGAGACTGTTTGCTACGCAGGTAAGCTTGAAAAAGTATTCCCAACAGTAAAGACTAACTTACTCCACAATTGGAACCTACTTAAAGACGCAGACTATGAGACTATGGTTGCATTGCTCAAAGAAATGATAGTTGACTTTATCAAAGATTGTGCAAAGAAAGACGCACCATTGCTATTCCGCATTCATTGGGACGGAGATTTCTTTAGCGATACATATGCATATGCATGGAAGCAAGTAATCATGGATTATCGCTTTGTTCAATTCTGGGTTTATACAAGAGTAGAAACAGCAGCGGTAATGCTTAAAGACCAACCTAATCTTTCTTTATACTATTCAACAGATAGTGCCAATAAAGATAAGGGTATTGCATTGAAAACAGATCATGGAATATCCCTTGCCTACCTTGCAGATACATTCGCACTAGGACAGGCAGACATGAAGGAATTGACGGGCAAGCCTGGTGCTAAGTGCCCTGAAAATAAAAAGGCTATCCCACTAATCTCACAAAAAGGGTCTGCGTGTGTATCATGCAGTTTGTGTATTTATGAGAAAAGTGATATAGTGTTTAGTGCAAAGAAAAAATAACTAAAGGAGATGTATGGCTACCCTAGTTATCTTATCAGTAACTATCCTATTCCTTATCCTACTAGGGGCAGGGCTAGGGCATAAGTGACCCAAATCACACCAAAAATGTCTCATATTTTGAGATTTTTAGGGTTTGGATTTGCAAAATGTCACCGCAAAAATGTATAATATATATATAGCAAAAAACACCAACTAACTAAGGAGAACAACAAATGGCAGTAGCAAACGCAACATACAAGGTAGGCGACACTTTCACAACACAGAAGTCAAAGGTCACAGGAACGATTGAGGAAATTATCCCACAGGCTAATGGTAATGTGCGTGTGAAGTTGATGGTAGATGGAAAGCCACGCTACACAACTTGGACAGCCAAGTAAATTAACAACCTCACCTGAGTAAGTGATAAAACTGCTCCACACAACCCCCCCTAACAACAACCCACCAAAGAAAAGAGAGCAAATAAATGGCAAGAGCAATTACAGTTAAGGTAGCAACACCAAAGGTTATCAAGGCACTTGAAACTAAGTTGGCTACACTTGAATCACAGATGGCTAATCAGGATAAGGCAGAAGCAAAGTATCAGAAGGAATATGAGAAGTACCGCAAGGCACTTGCAGATTTCGCTATTGCCAATATCAAGAAGGCTACTAATATCCGCACTAATCACCGCAGTTGGAACAACACTCTCAACATTGACTTTGATGTTGATACAACAGGTGCAGACTTTCCAGTTGAGCCAGTTCGTGAGTTTGAGCGACTTGCAGAGTGGGAGTTCAAGAATATCAAGACAGAAATCACAAATGCACTTTCTATCTTGCGTATGACTGATGAGGAATATGTAAATGCTTCAACCATGAAGTCTATTGCACAGTACCTCTAATAAGTTTGGCAATAACGCCAAAACAAAGCACCTGAGTAAGTGGATAAACTGCTCACCACGACCACAGAAATGCGTGGCTAAATAAATAGAGTGGAGATTCGCCAGGCTGATTAGGGCGATCACAGAAATACTATAGAGCCAGTTCATTGGGGGACTGCAAGAACTCATACAACCTGAGCACGTTGGAAAAAGGCTCATTTTTGGGGCCGAGGATCATGTGAGCTTTATCACACCCATTAAGTCTCACTATTTAAGATTCCTGGGATCTGGGCTTGCATTTGTCAGTGGCCCTATGTACAATTAATATATAACAACAACGAAAGAGGTAGCCCCATGAACGCAACAACAGAATTCCTAGAGCGTCAAGCAGCAGCACTACTTGAACTCATTGAAAAGAAGGATGCTTATATCATTCGTCTTCAAGATGAGGTATCAAATCAGTCACAGAAAATTCATACAATCCGTGCAGAGCAGAATAACTTCCGCAACACAGTCAAAGAATATGTCATTGAGTGCTTAAAGAATGACGATATGTCACAGTCAGTAGCAGAAACACTTTCTGAGATTTGTGACTTTGAACTAACAAAGACACTTACAATCACTTCAACAGTTGATTTTGAAATTGAAGTAGAGGTCCCATTTGATACAGATGCAGATGATGTAATTGCATCACTGGAGTACAGTGTTGATGCGTTTGATTATTCAATTACTGATTTCTCACTTGATTCACGCAATGTGGATTGGTCAGATAGTATTTCATAGGGGGCTATGAATGGACCTACCAGATGTCTAAAAACTGGGTAAGGGCCCTGAGCATGGCCATGTAAACTGCTCATTTTTTATTTTGCTAGCTCGGGTGGCAAAAATCTATTTTGTCAAGTTACGACACACCCTTAAGATCATGTGAATTTAATCACAGGAAAAATGTCCGTTTTGCCCTATATCTAACTAGCCTGATTTGCATTTGTCAGTCCATGGGTGTATGATTGAATATATCAACAAACAAAAGGAGAAAAACTCATGGCACATGACCTAGAAATTCAAAACGGAAAAACATCTTTTGCTTCTTTCCGTGAGCCTGCTTGGCATGGATTGGGTACCGTATTCACAGAAGAAAAAACCACCGCAGAAATGCTAGAGGCTGCAAACCTCAACAACTGGAATGTTCGTCTTGAAGATATGCCTATCCCTGCTCATCTTACATCTGATAAAGAATATCAGTATGTAGTCCGCACTAACCCTACAACTAATACCCAGACAGATATTCTTGGTGTAGTTGGTGAGCGTTACCATGTAATGCAGAATGAAGATTTATTTTCATTTGGTGATAACATCCTAGATGGTGGAGGTCGTTGGGAGACTGCTGGCTCTATCAAGGGTGGGCGTGTAGTATTTGGTGCCCTTGCGCTAGAGCGTGAGACCGTACTAGACCCTAATGGCGTATCTGATAAGGTAAAGACTTATCTTCTCATCAACACATCACACGACGGCTCAATTGCGATTCAAGCCTCAATTACCCCTGTTCGTGTTGTGTGCGCTAACACTCTTAACCTTGCGCTAAATGGCGTAGGTCGTAAGAAGAATAAGGGTATCAAGCAGTCTTTCAAGATTCGCCATACTCAAACCGCTAATGGCAAGGTGCAGATTGCCCGTGAGACTCTTGGTCTTGCTAATGCGTACATGGATGAATTTGACCTCATGGCTAAGGCAATGATTGAGAAGGAAGTCAATGCTAAGACTTTCTATGATATTCTTCTCGCTGCATATCCTAAGCCAGAGAAGGATTCTAAGGGTTCCATGAAAAAGTGGGAAAGCAAGATTGACTCATTGAACGACATTTACACTGGCGAATTCAATGGCATGATTGCTGGCACTGCATGGGGTGCATTTAATGCACTTACAGAACGCCTTGATTGGTACCGCACCGCAAGAGGTGGAAATAATGAATCCATGCTTGCAAGTGCAAGTGGATTTGACCCTGCAATTAACGCAGAGAAAAATCGCTTGCTAAAGGTTGTACAGAATACCTTGCAACTGGTATAATTAAAATATCCTGAGCACGATATAAAACTGCTCAACAAGGTCCGTTAGAATAGTTGGTTAGTTCGCTACCCTGTCACGGTAGAGGTCACGGGTTCAAGTCCCGTACGGATCGCAATAAATAAATATGCAGCTGAATGTATAAAAATGCGTGGCCGAGCAAAACAGTACAAATTGGACATTTAAGACAAACCATATTATTGCTCATAAAAACCTTATTAAGACAAACCCTTATTTTTCCCAGATTAAGAGGAGTTGCATTTTTTCCCAGCATTTGTTATACTTGATATATGACTACCACATACAAACCATACGCCATACACGAACTAATAACCGCTATATATGAGGATAATTACTCTCACTTTGAATTCATGGATAACATGAATGGGGGAGACTGTGATTGTAATCTGCACCAAACCATGAATGTAATTGCTATGTATGAAGAAGGTCTAGTACCTAATAGAGAGGAAGAGTAATGACCCTAGATGATGTATTAGATAAGATTGAGGCTATTATAGATAGTACTCATTCTGTTGTATCCCCGCTAAAAATGGAGCACTGTAAGTACTGCACCACTTGGCTAACTCTGACAGAGGTGGTGGCATGATGATGACAAGATATGATTATCTATGTACTGATTGTGACTCTCTTCTCCAGGTCACTACCGCTGAAGATTTTGATCTATGGCAACCCTGGTGTGGCTGTGGGTCAGCCAACATTATTAGAATAAACAAATATATCCCTGACTCACACTATGAAGATATTGATATTTTGGGGGAATGCCGTAAGTGTGAGATAAATGATCCCTCATATAGTTATACAGACTGCCCTGTGTGATGTATATCACATCCGCTAGGCAGGCTTTTGGATTGTATTTGTCCCCCCAAACCGCTATAATTAATATATAACCACCAAAGAAAAAGGAAAACAAATGGGCACATATTATGTCAAAGTTCGTGTTGATTTTGAATACGAAGTAGAGGCTGACTCTATGGAAGCAGCAGAAGAACAAGGCTGGCACTGGGAAGATTATTGTCACTTCTCTGAGGTATACTCTATAAATGTAGAAGAAATTGAATCAGATGAGGAGGAAGATAATGACTAATGTAACTTGGGTTCCTTATTGCATGGATTGTGATGAGCAATTACTTGATACCCCCAGCGGAATCAACGACCATGACTGTCCAAATAAAGATTTAATTCAGCACAGGGAGTAAAATGGATATCACGAGCCGTGAAGTAACTTATCGTTCTGCCGTTGAGCAAATCTTTTTTGAGGACGGTACAGAACTCTGTATCACTATTGGTACTGACACATCTGGTGGCGGTAGCATTGACATTGAATATGACTGGGTGACTGGTAAGCCTGATTGGGCAGACTTCTTAGATGAAGATACATTAGTGAACTATGAGGTAATCTAATGAATGAGTTAATTGAATATATAAAGATACATATCATTAGCCTAGAACAAGACCTAGAGAAGATTGACTATGTTAACGAACATCATTTCTATTGTTTAAAGCAAGTAGAAATTAAAAATACAGAGCACCTTTTGTCAGTAGCGGAGGATATACTTAATAAATGAACCCAGACTATAACATCCCAATCCATATCCAACGACTAATTGATTCTGGTGAATCAGGCACAGATATCCTACATGGAGAACTAAAGAACATGATGTACGAGTGCGAGAAGGAACTCGTGCCCCTACTAGAGAACTCTAATGAGGTTGGCTCAGATGAGGACTATGAAGATACCGTTCAGCGTTTGTATAACGAAGGATACATGGACGCTTTGACTGCGGTATATCAATTAACATACCAACTAGCATTTGCCATTAGTGATAGGAATAGCAAGAATGACTAATACAGATCTGCTTACATTTGTAGAAGGCCGTATCAAGGAACTCACAGAACTGCGTGAAAAGTATGAAGCTGAGGGCGACTATGAACTGGACGATTATTCTGCGGGAGCCATAGATGCCTATGACATTATCCGTATGAAGTTGACAGATTAACCTGTACCCTGTAAAATTATATATAAACCACCAAATAGAAAGTAGCCACCATGCCAAATTGGGTATATAACGGATTGACCATTGAGGGTAATCCAGACCAGATAGATAAACTAGTAGAGCAGATGAATCAGCCATTTGTTGATTCTATTGTGCCTAGGGGAGATTTGTCATTCTCTCTATCCCGCCGCAAATTTGTTAATCCTGTATTTGCATTTCATAATATCATTGCCCCAACAGACATTGAGGCTTACAATGCACAGCCTGATTTTAAAGCAGAGGGTGAGCAGAATGACTGGTACTCATGGAACATCCGTAACTGGGGTGTCAAGTGGGATGTAGCAGTTGCTCTAGATGAACAGCACCCTGATACATATATGGAGGGACCTGTTGTCAATGGCGAGAACAAAGTAGTTTATTACAACTTCAACACACCTTGGGGTATTGCTGATAAGGCTATTAGTCTTTTATCTTCACAGTACCCAACACTTTTATTCACACTGTCCTATCAGGAAGAGACAGGCTGGGGTGGTGAATGTGAGTTCCTCCGTGGAGTTATGATTAGCCAGTCTGAATATGAATCACAATGCCGTGACTGTGATGCAACAGACCAAATGGAATACTGCGAAAATGAATGCGGTGAGATTTGTGGTAATTGCAATTGGCTTGGCGAGTCTGACCTAGAGGCAGTTGCACAATGTGAGGACCACAAGATATACTTAGATACCAAGGTCCCTGAGTACAGAAAGGTTTCTAACTAATGAAAACTACATATCTAATTACACTAGCAGTTGATGAAGAGTGGTTTAAAGCAATTGATAATTTTACAGCGGATGTACATGACGGAGAACTCTGTTCATGGATTAGAGTAGACGCACAGACTGAAGGGGAAGAATAAAATGGGAGCAAGAATCAATTTCGTATTCAAGGATTCAGAGCCAGCGATTGGTGAGCCCTCCTCATCTGTGGTCCTCTACAGCCACTGGGGCCAAGATTCCTGGCAGCAAGACATTGCAGAGGCTTTAAACCATGCCCGTAGACGATGGAATGACTCTTCATATGGCACCCGCATGATCATTAGTTATCTTATCCAGCATAACATCCTTGATGAAACAGGGTTTGGAATTTATGCGATTAATGGTACTAACTATGATTTAGGTGAGCAGACAGTAATCATTGACTTCGTTAACAAGACTGTTACTGATAATTATCCAGTGGAATGGGAAGCATTTATTAATGCATACGCCCCACGAGTGTTTGGCGGAGAAACGCTAGGGCAGAGGGGTCAGTCCTAGCATAAGGGTTGAGGGGGCGAGACTGTGGTGGGCTTGCCCTCTCCCCTACTTTTTGGTACAATAGAAGATAAGGAGCAACTATGATAAGCAAAGAAGAAAAGGTTGCCCTCAACATTGGTAAAATGCTTAGTGATTTTACACTTGACTTAGAGGCTATTGGTAAATATTTAGCGGTATCTAATCCTCATGTCATTTATGCGAGGGCACTAGAAGTGCTAGAAGCAACAGAGTATAATAAGCAAGTAAGCGAATACAGAGAGATTGGAAAATACTATGCAGACAGATTTTCAAGATAAGGTTTCTATCCTTGCACACCTTTGGGTCTGGTATCGTGATGAAGACTCTCTAAGGGAGTTCTTTGAGTTCAACGATATTGGTTTGCCCTTGGCTTACCTTACCTCTGAGAAGTTAGCAACAGCATCACAAGAAGGATCAAGATTCATTGAGGATACCTTTGATATGTTTCTTCAGGCTATTGAACTTGAAGATAAAGGGTTTAAAACCTTAGATGAGATATTTGAGGCTGCCTCATACTTTGATCGCTAACAATCCTATTAAATATGCCATCCCTGCGGGGGTGGCTATTTTTTTTGGCGAGACGAGAATTTTTTTTTCGGGATATTACGAAGGGCCTCCAAAATCCCTGGAACTTTTTTAGACATTACGAGGGCCTCTGAAAAATCGCTGGAGTATATCAGAGCTATGGAGGTTTGTCAAGGCCCCTTTACGATCACCGCTTTTTAGCGGGGGATTACGAAAGCATACCAATTCCCCCTAGTATAAGTACTAACAAACCATCAAACCTTTTTCTCTGGTTTTTAAATATTATCCAAACCTTTTATATATTTATTGGACATTTTCACACATTTTGTATAGGTTTTTAAGGTTTTTTGATACAAGGTTTGTATGGTCATATGCTTGACAAATGGGGGTATATAGGGTATAAAGGTTTGGGCCATATAAGGTTTGACAAATAGAAAGGTTTGTGCTAGGAGGTTTGGGGCCCTAGATCTGGTGGCCAGACATTACGAAGCCCCTATATATAGTGCTCAATACTCCATAACTCTCCACTTTAAACCACAATCCTCCACATAATAAAAAATACAGTAACATTTATTTTAGTACAAACCCTACCAAACCAGTCAAAACGGACACATCTAAACCCTATATATAGTCTCAGATTGTGATATCATGGATATATGGGAATACTAGATAATCTTGAAGCATCTCTGGAATTTGAAGAAAAATGCCACTATTGCAAAGCCAAAGCCAGATATACAGATGTAGCCAGAGTAAATGACTCTTATGCCATAGTAGGCATATGTAGGTGTCACTTGTCTTTAGAAGCTAGTTCTTAAGTCTTATACTAGGGATTATGATCATCTTTTGCTATCCCCCGCAAAATAGGCTATACTAGGTTTTATGACTGGAATTACATGTGTTATCTGTGGGCAAGCTAATGCCTCCCAAGCCAGAAATAATGGCATCTATTGCGTAACCTGCTATACAAAATATACAATTGACAAACCTTCCAATTCTTGATATCCTGGATAGATGTACTCTAATTGTGGAACCTATGCTGGCTATCGTAAACACCATAACCAGAAGACTAAACCTTGCATTGAGTGTTTAGTAGCAAACAGAGAATATTCTAAGATTAGATATAAGCGTGATGGGGCATTACGACAGGCCAATTCTAGAGCCAGAAATATTGAAAAAGTAAGAGAACGAGAACGCCAGAAGAATAGACGACGCAAGGCAGCTTTGTTCAAACCTTATAATGAGTTACAGGTTATTGCTACATATGGTGGAGATTGTTATTTATGTGGTTTAGGGATTGATTTTCTGGCTACCCGCAAATGTGGCAATGAAGGGTGGGAATCAGGTTTTCATGTTGATCATCTAATCCCCCTTTCTAAAGGCGGTAGTGACACCTTAGAGAACGTAAGACCATCCCATGCAGTATGTAACCTGCAGAAAGCGAGTAACTATGTGTAAGCACACTTGGTATATGAGAGAGCCAGGAATTCAATGTACTAAGTGTCTCATTATATGGGACAAGAGTATGGAAACCAATAGTGAGTCGTTAGACTCATAGGATGGTTTTGAACCTCTATACCGTCGCCGAACTTAAAAACCATTTTTCGGCTTGACTTAAAAGCACGAAAGTCCTATACTTAATACATGAATACTACTCCAGCATATATAATTGAACTTGACCAAGCCTTTGATGAGGGCATGTCTGCCGTTATCCCTGTTATTGTTAAACAGGTAGATAGAGAGCGTACTAAGATTATTATTGATAGACTCAATGACCTTTTGCGTACCCGCCAATATACAGGTGCCACAACTGATTATCTTGATGGTATTAGAGAAGCAATTGAAGTCGCAGAAACAGCATCCTAAACCCTAGTATAATTATCCTATGTGTGAATGCCGTGTATGTGAGCTTGAGAATGAATATCCAGAAGATTTTGAGGAAATAATTGAT
>JACCDY011518322.1_pt1 | contig 19564 bp, 56 predicted proteins | sample 7446391 | NCBI WGS metagenome assembly JACCDY01 (sample SAMN15323451, study PRJNA562643) | freshwater metagenome | isolation source: river surface water | place: USA:Blue River Watershed | collected 2017-08-18
GAGGGATTTAATGATTGTTTGCAAAAAATCAAATCAAGATTGAGGTGACGAGGACACCTGACCAACTGGCACACTGGGGCACTCACTGGTGCCCTTTGTGGTTTATAATGATCTCATAAGCAACCAAACCGATGACTAACCTTTCCCCTCAAACACAAAAAATTGTAGATGCTTTTCATCGTGAAGTTCCTCCAAATTACGAACAAGGAGGACTTGCTGCTGCCCTTCGTGCTTTTGTTAATGAGATAGTTCCTCACGAAGATGAAGCACCCAAAGCAGTATTTGATTGCGAACCTAAACCTTCTTTTAATTTCAAGACAGGTCAATGTGATGGACCTCTTCGGTACGATCATTCTGCCTATCTTCGTCGTTCGTTTGCCCAAGATGAACTGAACATTCGTTGGGAACAACGACAACAAACCCGTGCTATGATGCTTGCCGTAATTGTTGAACTGGAGCAAATTTGATGACACTTTACACAATTCAAATTCGTAGTGCTGGTTCTACTTCAACTCTACCAGAAATCGTATGCACTTATGCTGACCTTGCGGATATTACTTTCATTCTTGACGAAGCAAAACCATACAGAGTTTTTGAATATAAAATTAGTTCTGTTGGTGGTTGCATCTATTCTAAAAATCATTTCCCATTTCTCTGTGAAAAACTTGTGACTGAATTTGATTGGAATAAGGACTATGTTCCACCTCCATTTGAGTTTGAAGACACCTGACCAACTGGCACAGTAGGGCACTTCTGGGTGCCCTTTGTGGTTTATAATGATCTTATTCACAAGACCTAACGAATTATGAATCGCAAAATCAAACGAATTCTCCAAAATCCAGAACAAAGACGAGAAATGATTGTGGGAGCAATTCAATTCCTTGAAAATATTGAGGGAATCAATACGACTAGAGAACAGGCAGAATCTGCTTATGATAAAATTCATAAACAAATGAAATGACCGATACTCCACAAGCAACCAAACCAATGAAACTTCTTGTTGTCGATCTTCAAAATCCGAACGAAACTCACTATCACGATCCAAGCACTATTGGTGTTTTTCTATGGGGTCGTCGTTTGAGCAACTATCCTATGTTTGCAGTGAAGGACGATGGAACGATGAAAAATATTGTAGTTGATAGTGCTGATGTTACGGAAATTGAAAAACAAGTTCTGGAACAACTGAACGACACTAAGGAACTTACAGTTACTGAACCAACTAAACCTGCTCCAACGGAACAATCAATCGCAAGAACTCAACGTGAAACCACAATCACCAAAGAGAACCTTGACCGACTTTGGAATGCTTTAGAATATACTCGGGCAACCATTAGTGGTGGAAAAGATGTTATGGGAAAACTTGATTGTTTTGCAATCCATAAAGGTCGGGCACATCAATCTAAATCTTATTTGAACCAAGCAATTGAACTCATTAATGAAATGCGGAGGAACCTGAAATGAATGTCTCTGAACTAATCGAAAAACTGAAAGACTTTCCTCCCTACACCCGAGTAGTTGTTCGAGGATATGAGGGTGGTATCGATGATGTGGATGAAATTGAAGAAATTGAAGTCTATTTGAATTGTCGCACTCTTCTTTGTTATGGACCACACATAGAAGTTGAGTATGCATATGAAAGAGATAAAGACAAAGAAAAATTCCCTGCAATTATTTTGATATGAAATATCACAATTACATACTCGGAGTATTCACAGGACTTGCAGTTAGTTGTCTTTATATGTTATTATCAAAGCAACACCATAGGACACTTGCTGAACCGGCACACGACCACTGGACCTGACCCCTAAACCGTGGTATTCTAAGGAAGTGGTTGAGGGACCACTTGACTTCTTTCCTCAAACATCCTATACTACTTAAAGTTCTAAAACACTTATTATGAATACTGCTACTGCTTCTCTCGAAACTATTGTTATCAACGGTGTTACTTACGCACCAGTTGGGTCTGGTTATAACACCCTCCCAAAAGGCAATAGGCAAGTGTGTGTTGTGGACCGTGGATGGATCGTTGCCGGTGACGTGAGCACTGATGAGATTACAAAAGAACTGATCGTTTCCAATGCCCTTCACGTCTTCCGTTGGGAATCCATTGGATTTGATGGTGTTCTTAAAGATCCCAAGAGTTCTAAAGTCACTCTCAAAACTCTTCCCTATCCCGTGAAAGTTCCTCAAGGTTCTGTTATCTTCACCGTTCCTGTTCCCGAAAACTGGGGTCTCTGATTTCTTACTAAATGGGACGGGGAACAATCTCCGTCCCTCTTTTTTTTTATTTGGAGAACTTAAAATGACTGAATACTTATATCCCGTAGGTGACGGTTTCGGTAACGGTGACGGTAACGGTTATGGTAACGGTTACGGTGACGGTAACGGTTATGGTAACGGTTATGGTAACGGTTACGGTGACGGTTACGGTGACGGTGACGGTTACGGTGACGGTGACGGTTACGGTTACGGTAACGGTTACGGTTATGGTTCCGGTTACGGTTTCGGTTACGGTTTCGGTAACGGTTCCGGTAACGGTTCCGGTTACGGTTTCGGTTTCGGTAACTGTGACGGTTACGGTGACGGTTTCGGTTTCGGTACAATATCCACAAGAACTCGTAGGAGAACTTAAAATGACTGAATACTTATATCCCGTAGGTAACGGTTACGGTGACGGTTACGGTAACGGTTACGGTAACGGTGACGGTGACGGTTACGGTTACGGTTACGGTTACGGTAACGGTTACGGTTACGGTTATGGTAACGGTTACGGTGACGGTTACGGTAACGGTTATGGTAACGGTTACGGTGACGGTTACGGTTATGGTGACGGTTACGGTGACGGTTCCGGTTTCGGTTTCGGTACAATATCCACAAGAACTCGTAGGAGAACTTAAAATGACTGAATACTTATATCCCGTAGGTGACGGTTACGGTTACGGTTACGGTACAATATCCACAAGAACTCGTAGGAGAACTTAAAATGACTCAAACCTTTAATCAGACTTGTGATAAACCTTATACCAAACATCACTATAAATTGGTGTATGATGATGGTAGGGAAGTTATTTTTGATGATTGGGAAGGTGTTCAGGTGACTTGGTTTCAGAGAGGTGGAAACTATTTAAGTCACGTTGAGGTTCTTGATATTAAAGAAAAGAGGGGTTTTAAGTGATGAATGAAAATAATTATGGGAAAATAATCAATCATTATTATGATTGGATTAATATGCTCACAAAAATGGAGCAGAACAAACCAAATCGTTTTGAGGAGTTTAATTATACAAAGAACACCATTTATTATTACCTAGATAAACTGCAACACGAACAGAATCTTTATGATTGATAATGAGTTCGAAACTTGGTTTTCGGAAATGGAAGGATACTCTTTCCGTTCTGAAAGGTTTTATGATGACTTTGATTATGCTGCGAAGACTGGTGATTATGAGATGATTGTGAAATGGTTGCAGGCAGCATTCAAGGCAGCAAAGGAAAATCAAAGAGATTGACGAATTATTGAATTGGGTGTATAGTAACTTTATTAATCGGTGAATTGAAGATTATGGGACGACCAAAGAAAAACAAGGATGTAATTCCTCAAAGCAAAGAGGAAGAGTTTCCATTTGACTTATATCCTTGGAAACTTGTTTTTAAGGAAGGTAATGATACACGCAAGTGTTATTTTGATAGTGAGCATAATCGACAAAAACACATTGATCGATACAATCTAAAAAAGAAAGATATTAAATTGAGTTACAAATTTGAGCAGGAGTAAAAAACTATGACGACCAGAAATTTTAAAGACAAAAATAACAATGATTGGACTTGGGAGGAAACCCCAGAAACGATTGAAGCACTGAAACAACTTCACGAAAGTGTGAAAGATGTGAATGAAAAGAAGTTTGCTGGTAATTATCCCGGTCCTCTTTATGCACCTCATCCTAGAATGAAAGATGGAAAAGAAACTAATTGATGATTGTTTCTATGTTGATCAAAAGTCTTATGGACTCTGGGGATCAACCGATCTTGAAGGTAATGGACTGGTCACGTCTCTTACCGAAGAACAATGCATTAATGCGACTAGGTTTTTTTTGAAGGGAAAGCAGGAGGGCTGGTCAGAAACAAAAACTTATTCAGGAGAAGTAGGAGGTAAGTTGTGAGTGATACCGATCCAACATCTGCCTGGTACGAATTTATTTCATACATTAGATGTTGTGAAAGTCTTGGTGTGACTCCTTCTCTTCAACGATTTATGGGATATAATAAATACCTTAAATCCATAGGTATTTTATGAGTTGGTTTTCAAAATGGGGATTTGATCAAAAAATCCCAATGGATGATGTTTATAAACGTCTTGATGAACTTGAAGAAAGAATCAAAATGTTAGAAGACGAAAACATAGAAACCATTGATGAACTTTATAGTCTGGGAAACTCTCTTGATGCCCGGATAGATATTCTTGTTGAACATTGTTGTAGGACTAATTCTGATGTATGATCTAAATGATTTTGAAAAAGCACTAGCACATTTTGGAACTCGTGTTGATATAATATGTGCAATGGAAATTTCGAATAAGATAGATGCCGAAACTGCTTACAAGAATATTAAACTGGAACTCAAAGAACTCAAAAGAGTTCGTAAGGAACAAAAAAAGGATCTGTAGTAAATGTGGTGAAGAGAAACCTCTTGACTCAACTCACTATCAGGTGGTAAAATACTTTAAGACCGGATATTCGTACTATTGCGATGAGTGCAGCAAACCAAAACCCAGAGACTGATAGTTTCAGAATCTCACAAAACTCTGATGGTTCTTATACGGCAGAATGGAATAAAGAAGATCCAAACTGGTCCTGGTTAAATCAATTTACTAGCAAAGAACTTCAAATTATTATTCAACAAGCAATTAAAGATTATCAAAATGAAATCTGACTATAAAAAATATTCTCTTCAACAACTTGAAGATTGGATTCACGATTCACTGAATGCTGCAGAAGCATCACCACAGGAAATCTATAATACTATCGTGGGTATCGTGAATGAACAATACTACTATCATAAGCACCATACAAGTCGTTGCTATGAACTTCTCGCACTACTGAATGGTAATGGTAGAGGTCATTTGAGTTGTGATAAGGACGATTCTTCACCGGAATGTAAAGGTGCATGGACTAGTTTTTGGTCTGAAAATGAAAAAAATGAAATCAAAACAGAGGATTGCTGATGGCACTATCTGAATCTGTTGAGACTAATCTGAAGGAAGCAGAGCAGTCTTTGAGAGCAGCACTTTCTTATGCCGCACGTCAAGAACGACCAATGGTATGTTCAGTCATTGCGGATATCATTTATCGTATTGAAAGTTTGCAAAGTACCGATGCAATTCTAGATAAACTTGAGAATCGTAAACCTGGCGACTCTGGATTTTTCGGAACATTTTTTGGAAAGGAAAACTAATGAGTACACCAAAGGATTTTACTGGTAAATTCACCTTTCAAAAGAAATTCAAATCTTTTGATTTTTTGCCTGGTGATGGATCCGAAGAAACCTTTGATGTTTGGTTTTATCGGAGAGAAACTGAAAAACGACCATTAAAAGAATTTCTTGAATCTCTTGAACTAGAAAATGTTGGTTATGATAAGATAACAAATCAGTTGTTTTATCGTGCCCCATCTGGTAAACTGTATCGTATGGATTTTGTGGAGGTAAAATGACTGAACCTAACGAATTTGGTAAAGTAATGCGAGAGTGGTGGAATTCTGATGCTTGCAAACAACTTCAGAAGGAAAATGAAGAGGCAAAGCAACGTGCAGTAGGAAAATATTTTATGCTTTCTGAAGCAGACAAACTTGATATGGTTCAGGCAATTTGTTATATTATGTGTAAGGCAGAAGAAGAAGGAACTTCACATCGAGGTTTGATGGATGAACTTGGAATCTATCCTGCTGGTTTTTGGATTGATCATCTGATGGATGTTCACAATTCACTGTGGTCTTATTATCATGATAAGAAAAACAGCAGAGATTTGAAAGATGATCTAGATACACTTGACTCTTTCTTGGAGAAAAAAAATGAAAAGATTGATGAGTCGGGAGATGCTACAAGAACTGATTAGTCTTGTAGAACCTCACAAACAGGATCATCCAGAACTTTATAAGTATCTTATGATTACTTGGACTGCCTGTAGATATGACTCCACGCTTTATGCATGTAACATAACAGGATCTGTTATGCTTCAAAAACATCTCACAGAATTTGCGGATGAGACTATAAGATTTTATGAGAAAGAAGTAGAAAAATATTCATAATTCATCACACAATCCCAAAGAAAATGTTAAATTTCTAGATAGTAATGTATTGAAATGCTAATATTAGGACACAACGCAAAAAAATTATGACCCTAGAAAAAACAGGCACCGAAGTTCTGACCAAAGAAGAATGGAATGAACTCGTAGCACTTAAAGATGCAATTACCTATGCTCCACAGACAGTTTCTGTGGAAAAGATGGAAAAGTTTACTGAACTCATGGTGAGATCTCTTGAGGGGAAAGGTAATAGCACTCTACGTTAAAATAAATACTGTTAACACATCAAAAAAACTATGGAAAACATCAATCAACATATTCAAAAAGATGAGGACCTTTTGAATGATCCTATGATTTCTCCACAATCCAGGAGACATACTGAGGAAGAACTAAAAGCACTCAAAACATATAAAGAACATCATCCTGATGATTTACATGATCCAACCCCACTTGAACTTTATTGTGATACTCATCCTGATGCACTTGAATGTAGAGTTTATGATGACTGAGTGACAGTTGAAAAAGTGGTTGGGGGGGGGCGCTTGACACCGCCCTTTTTTCATGCCATACTATACGTATCAAATCAATTCACCAATGAAAGACTTCATTACTAAACTGGCAGAAGATTACAAGCAAAAGGCAACCTATCAAATCAATTCACCAATGAAAGACCTCATTACTAAACTGGCACAAGACCCCACCAATCCACTGATGGATGCCCTACAATAACATCAGTTCAAACAAACCGATGAAATTCTCTGATCTTCAATTTGAACCTCATTGCAACTACCCTGATGGTATTGCTGCTCGACACTTCTTTCCGAATGGATATGGTATCAGTGTTGTTCGATTCACTTCACCTTATGGTGGAGGTTCTTATGGTGCAGATCAAGGTCTCTATGAGTCCGCAGTTCTGAAAGGAAATGCAGATGACTGGGAACTGTGCTATGATACTCCCATCACGTCCGATGTTCTCGGGCATCAGACAGAGGAAGAGGTGGAGGTTCTGCTTCACGAAATTGAAAACCTTACTTACTGATTATGGCAAAATTTAATGTTGGTGATATCGTCACCAAACAAAGGGGCAAAAAACCTGCCGAAATTACTTGTGGATATGGAGGATATGGCACTCATTATTATTACTGCAAATATCTTCACAGCAATCAAACCTTTACTGCTTACGGAACCGATCTAAAACTTTACGAAGGAGAAACTGACGAAATGGCAACTGAAAAAACTCTTTATTCTTTCACTGTTGATGGTAAGACTGCCTATGGCACTCACATCGGCACCAATAGTTCCAACCAATACCTGATTGAAGAAAAAGGAACTGGAACGATTCACGTCTTTGATAAAAAAGATCTGGAAGAAGTTCTGCCTTATACCTTTAGTGCCAAGATGGGCACCAGTGAGAACCATTATGTGGGAACGCCCGGTGCAGTAAGCAAAGGCGATATTCTACTCTACACTGGTTCTACCAGTCCTCAAATCGCTGTTGTGACTGGAGTGGACACCAAGAACAAGAGTGCTCGCTCCAAGTTCAAAGGTGCCAAGATTGTGACGGAGGAAATCTGATGATTACTACAGCAATGGCGGCATTCGCCTTTGGTTATTGTGTGTTAGATCTTACTCTTGCAGTTTATTCTAAATTCAAAAAATGAAACCTTTCCTTGCCGTTATCGGTGGAGTTCTTGGTATCGGTGCCCTCACTTGGGGCATCACATACCACGAACTCATCTTCACCTCATTCTTCAATCCAAAGTTTGAAGATGTTCGTAGGAATACTTTTGAACGATCAAAGTCTTTTAGGACTGGTACTGTGACCGAATTGCAGAATATGCAGTTTGAATATATTCGTTCAGATGCTGCACATAAGAAAGCACTCGCAGACATTATCCGTCATCGTGCTGCTGAAGTTCCTGCTGATGCAATGCCAAACGATCTTCAATCCTTTATTTCCAATCTTCCCCAGTGAGGACCCCTGACCAACTGGCACAATACCCCTTCCACTTCCCCCAATCCACCCTATAATAACAAAGTAATCAATCTTAATTATGAAACCCATTATTTCTGTTGCCGCACTCGCACTTCTGGGTGTTTCCCTTGTTGGTTGTGAAGAATACACTCCAAGTTCTGATGAAACACAACGAGCACAACAAGAACGAATTCTTCGGGAAGGTAGTGCTCAGACGGGAATGCCGAACATCAAGAACTTCCGTGAACGCAAACTTCTGAAGCAAATCCTTGAGATGCGTGATCAGGACGGACTTGTGACCTACACTTATACCGTGCCCGAAACCACTGGTCGTCCTGTGTTTCTTTGCAATTCCATTGGTTATGGACTGCCTGTTGCAACGCAATACACCAATCCAGAAAAGATTGATTATTACTCTACAGGAAGTGTAACTCTCCCTCAGGCAGATCCGAATGGTCTCTTCTCTCCTGAGAGTGCAGAAGGCACTTGGGTTCTGTGTACCGAACCCAGTGGTAGTGGTAAGACCCGACCTGTGTATGTTGAACCTCGTGTAATTGTTTCTCCTTTCCGACTCTGATTATGACAAAAGTAATTTACAACGCCTGTTACGGAGGATTTGGTCTCTCCAAAGAATCAGTCCAACGGTATTTTGATATCAAAGGACAGCAAGTTTGGATTGAGGATGATAAAGAATGTCGTTCTCTTGGTCTCCGGACTGTGTGGTTGGTTTCACCCGATGAACGACTGGAAGTAAAAAGCACAGTAATTTTCTGTGCTATGAGTATGGATGAACGAATTGCTTACAACAAAGCATATTCGGCACAAACTTGGGAAGATCGTACAGTTGACCGTCACGACCCTGTTCTGGTTCAAGTTGTAGAAGAACTGGGTGATAAAGCAAATGGTAAGTATGCTAAACTTAAGATTGAGGAAGTTTCTGGTCCTTATCGTATTACTGAGTATGATGGATTTGAGAGTGTAGAAACTCCTGGTCGTTGTGATTGGATTACTCCTTGAGGTAGAATGATTTCACGAATTTTTGGTGTTTGAGGTAAATCAGGTAGCATAATTCTCAACCCGCCCCACAAGGCGGGTTTTCTGCTATAATAGCAAGGTAGTTGAGGAACCTCTTATGAATCTGTCTGAACTGTTGGATGAACTGCGTGAAATTGAAATCTACGGATCTGAACCATCGGATTGGATGGGTTACATGGAATCTGATGACTATTGGGTGCCAGATCAAGAACTGGCATACTGACCTCTCAGGGTGCCCTAGGGTGCCCTACAATAAGCACATACGCAACCAACCCATGACCACCACCTTCGCCGACTATGCCGCTTCCGCAGAGGCACGGAAGAACATTGCAGAGGCAGTTCTGGGGCACACCTATGCCCTTTGCGAGGCACTCCGCCAGAACTTCATTGAATACAGCATCAAACATCATGAAAATGCTATTCTGAATTCTGCTGCTCCCGAACAAGATCCTAATTCCGCCACTTTCAAATATCACGTTGCTTGTATTGTTGATCTGAAGAACGGCAATTGTGGTTATGAGTTCTACCCCGAAACGGGTCGTAAGTATCATAAAATCATTATGGATGCAAACGGTTCTCGTAGTGTCCATTGCTTCATTGATAAGAAAACTGGTGAGGTCTACAAGGCAGCATCGTTCAAGTCTCCTGCTAAAGGTGTTCGCTACGATCTCCGTATCATTGAGCAACGTGAATGGTTGCTTGAGAATGCAACTTGGTCGGGCGGTTATCTTTATGCAAAATGAAAAAATGAAACAACTACTCCTTCTCCTACCACTCATACTGTTTTCTGTTCCCGTGAAAGCACAACAAGTGAACAACTATACAGTTTGCACTCAAAATCGGGAAGTATATCAACCCGGTGGATATGACCAGTATGGTAACTACATTCCTGGTGATGTAAGTATTCAAACTTATAATGTTCCCTGCAATAATTCTAATCGGGAATATATGTCTCCTAACCAAAATTATAACAACAATGGTGGAATTCATTGTGATCCAACCAAAACTTTTCTTGGTGCTATTCTTGGTGGTGGAGTTGCTGCTAGTATGAGTCGTGGTGATGGTTATAGTTGGTCTGTTCCTCTTGGTGCATTTATTGGAGGTGCTGGATTTGGGTGTAATGGATAAACTGATTTTTATTGTTTCCTTCTTTATCTTCATGAACTGGGGAACCCGTCTGACCTTTGAAATCCTTCAAAATTTACTATGAACACCATTATTCACAGTGGATACGGTTATCGCAAGCGTCTCTGTGAGGATGTTACCTCTTGGTTTTTGAATCGTTTCTTTCCACGTCATAAAATCACCGTTGAGATTCTTCATCGTGGTCTGAATCGTGAGGGTGTCTATGGTTATTGTGATGTTGTGGATGAAACCTATCGCCCCCGTCACTTTCTGATTGAATTGAATACTCATATGAATGAGGAGTTGTATATAAAAACTCTTTTGCACGAACTGACCCACCTGCGACAGTGGGTTGATGGTTCGCTGCAACTTCGTTACGGGAAAATGTGTTATTGTAAAGAACCCGTAGAATTCTATGCCTATGAGGATCAACCCCACGAAATTAATGCACGGGAACAAGAAGAAACTCTATATGTCGAGTATTTGTATGATGAACTCACTGTGCCGATTCAAGAATTGGCACAGTCCTTTTCCAACCGTCTGATGCAGGCAGTATAATACAAAGGTAATCAAGGGAACCACCAATGAAAGGTCCGATTTCATTCACTTCTGGACAACTTCTGGACATTATCTCTGTTCTGGAAGAAAAGGAGAATGCACTGTATGATGCCGGAGACAAGATGCTCGCCAGTTATTACATGCAGATGGGTTCCCAGTTTCAGAGAATGTATGATCGTCTTCAGAGTCTTCCTGGCGAACAACGTGTTGCCGAACTGGTGATGCCGACCACCTGACGAACTGGCACTACAGGGCACCTTCGGGTGCCTTTTATGGTTTATAATACTCTCATAAGCAACCAAACCGATGACTACTGTTCAACTTGATGGAGACACTATTTCCTTCTCCCTCACTCCAAGGCAAGCACATTCTCTATTTTGTGTTCTGCAAAGTTCTTCTGCCTGGCAGGATGTTGATAGTCCTGCGGTTGATGATTTGAGACTTCAACTCAGGCACGTTCTTGCCCGTATTGCTGACAGAACCACTTGAAGAACTGGCACAATGAACACCCCGACACCCCAGTACCACCTGCTATAATACTCTTGTACACACACCCCACTCCTATGACCGATTCAATCAAGGCATGTTCGGATTGTATTCATTTCAAAGATACCAGAATGTTCTCTTATTGTCGGAATCTTGATTATTCCTATGAGACCAGGGATTATATCAATGGAAAGATTCATACAAATTATTCTCCGTGTGCATTTGTTAGAGATGATGAAAATCGGTGTGGAGACGAAGCACGGGGTTGGGTGGAGAATCCAAATAAAGAACCCGAATTCCATGAGTCATTGTGGAGTGCATTCAAGGGTATGATCAAAGAACTTTTTTGAAATAAAACACACATTACAAACACTTCTCATGAGCACTTATCAACAACTTGAACAAAAGATTCAAGAACTTCAAGCAGAAGTTGATCGACTGAAAGCACAAGAAAAAGAAGATAAACTTCCCGAAAACTTTAAGAGATATTTCATTCTCAGGTTCTTGACTAATCCAAATGTTCCTGATTTGAGTGGTGGTTTTATTTGGAGGGACACTCCCCAAGGTTATGATTATTGGAATAAAATCTACTATTCCCTTTCTCTTAACAAGTCTCAATACAAAGTCCCCGATGAAGCAATCATTCAACTTCAGAAGTGGGTAATTCTTTCCTATCAACAACAATACGGTAACTGACATGATCACTGCAACCGAACTTCTGGAGTTTCTCTGCAAGGCACAGAAACTTTCTATTCTTGATGTAACCTTCCGTCAAACAGATGAAGGTTATAAAATCACTCTGCGTAATGATTGGTATGATGATGGTAAGTGGTCTAATCAAACTGTTTTCATTGACAATGAGGGACGATCTGATTGGGGTAAGGGAGGAGATTATGATTTCTACACGATGGATCGTATCCTAGATGAGAAACTTGAAGAACAGAAACAGAAAGAAATCAAGGCACAAAAGCGTAAAGAACTGATTCAATCTCTCACACCCGAACAACGTGATCTGCTAGGAGTATAATATGCGTAAATCATCATTGCTTTCCGAAGAAGAACTCCGTAGTCTCAGTGATGCTCGATTGTATCAACTCAGTATCAATGGAACTACAAAGGTTCTCAAAAAACAAATCAATAAAGAAATGAAACGCCGAGAACAACTCATCACGGGAAGAAAGAAAAAGAAATGACTGAACTCACTTCTCTTTGGTATGCCTACTATTGAGGAATCGAAAAACTTTTTTGAAATTAAAATGATGACTGAAAAAACCTATCAGCACATTGACTACATTTGGCATCTTGTGGTTCTTCGGGTATTGATCATGCTTCCTCTTCTGACTTTTAGAACTCTTTCACAAGTATCTTTGGGTATTTTTGAGGGATTGTATGAGGTTTTTGATAAGATGCTTCCTGCCCATTACAAACAGACAGAAGTTCCATTTGAACAACTATCAAAATGGGAACAGGAAGAGTATCAAAGACTGGCAAAGGCAAGAGGTGGAATTCTTTCTCAGGTTCAGAAATCATGAAAACCATTAAACACATCATTCGTGGTTGCGGTTGGTTGGAGCACTGTGGTGATCATCCGGGCACGGCAGTTCTATTTGCATTTATTTTGTCTGGGGCACTAGGAGGTTCAAATGGTGGATGGAATGGTGTTCTTGGTGGTGCTGGCATCATGAGTGCTTTTATGATGCCATTATACTTGCATCGTGCTTATGATCGCTCCGTTCTTGACGAAAACCTTTCTAAAAACAATCAAAATGACTGAACTCACTTCTCTTTGGTATGCCTATTATCATGTTCTTCAAAAAAATGCTCCAGAACTTCTGGATCAGTACATTGAAGAGACTGCCGCAAAACTGGAACTGACTGTTGATTATTTTACCGCAGAGTTTCTGTGAGAGAATCTTGACAAATTTTTCAAAATCGCCTAAAATTAAAAAGTAATTTAGACAAACAAATGAAGTATCTGTACATTGTTGATTATTGGGTTCCGTTTCCTTCTTCGGAACATGGCGGTCTGATCAATCTAATTGCCGAATCCGATACGGAGGCATTCGAACTTCTTTCACAGGATGAATCTTTTGATAAGATGTATCAGAATCGGATTATGGAACGTGTCGTGAGTGCTCAAAAATTCAAACTGGTCGATGATTATGAGTCCGGTGTTCTGGAGGCATTCGTGACCTGATATGGAACAGTATTATAATATTGAGGAACAGGCGACCAATGGTTGGGAAATTCTAAATGAAAAACTGACTAAAGAGCAGTGTACTCAAAAATTGAAGGAGTACATTGATCAGGGATATAATCCGAATCACCTTCGTGTAAGACGCCATGTTGATTGAATTTCCAAAAACTATGAACCCTTCAAACGTAATAGTTGTATTCATCACCTGTATCATTTTGACTACAATCATGGTACTGAGGTTCGGTGTATCTGGGGATTCTACAATTCCAAAACCTCACCCATCAATAGTAAGACCATTGGTCAGTGTATGAGAATTGAAGATATGACACCACTGGAGTCTGCCTATGTATGATCCGAAAATCAATGATTATGTGGTATGGAATGGTCAGAGTGTGGAAGGTTGGGTGTATTTCAAGAATCGGAACTATCTGACGATTGAGGTTGCCGTCCGACCCAAACATCCGGATGATGCAAGAAACGGAACACATCATCGGAATGAGAGATTATTGGTTCTGTGTTATCATGATCAATGGTGTGATCTGATGTATGTAAAGAGTAGGGAGAGTGTCTATGAAACTGTGGAGACTATGGGCAAAGTCAATCGGAGAGAAGTCGGGTAGTAATGATAAAGAAGCGGACTCGGTTGCGATTATCAGGACTCTGATCTTTTTGACTTATTTTATGACGAATCTTTTTATCTGTGCCGGTGTGGTGAGACACTGGAATGATGCTCCGAGTTCTGATATTTCTGGTAAAATGGTATTTTTTGATACAAATTTAATTAAAAAAAGGTATTAAAAATATATGTTTGAGAATTATAGCATTCTCAATAAGATAGTTGTTATTGAGAATATGAATGATTATAAGTGTCTGGGTCTTATAGATTATAAGTGCCTATAAGTGCCTATAAGTGCCTATAAGTGCTTATAAGTGCTTATAAATGTGTCTGGGTCTTGTGGCCTTTGCCTGCATACCATAAGACGCGAAGTTTGTCAACCCCCACCCCCGCCGAAAATTCAGAATCCCACACAAGACTCATAAGATCTCGACGAGACTCATAAGATATCATAATATTAGCACATCTTAACAAATCTAGTCGAGATATCATATATACTGATACAAATCTCGTCGAGATCACTTGCATTCTCGACGAGATCATGCTATGATTCATCTGTAATCAATCAAATCTCGACGAGCCATGTACGACGACTACGATCTCGACTACACATACGCAGCAGATTATTCACACGATCTAGATGACACACAAGATCTAGATGAGGATTATGCACGAGATGGGCAAGATTACGAAGCACTCGCATATCGTCACTATGCCTGATATCACCATGATAGCACAGAAACGTCAGGTACGTGTGACGCTAGATGTTACATGTTATAATGACCTAGACCTAGAAGATATGGACTGGAAGCGCCTTCTGGAGTTAGAAGGCGATGAGGATGTGCATGTTAGCATCAGGGAATACGATCCATTCTGATGCCTTGACAGTTCTGATAGTGTCACAAGACCCATTGATTTCTGATACAACAAAAACCACTTAATGGATCAGACTTTTTGAAGTCTTGTGGCAACCCTATATTCTCTTGTCTGCTTATGAGTTAGTCCTAGCGAGTTTGTTTCTTGTATTGAGTATTTCTGATCTGACTCTTTATCCCTCAGGAGAGTTCAGCAATGATAACTCAGAGAAACAGTTAAACTCTGTGGAACACATTAGCTGCTATTATTTATACAATGTGACAATTCAGAAACTGGCACAAGGACCAAAGATCCAGTGCCAGTTTTTGATGTATGATGACCACAGTTCACACAACACCGATGGAACTGAACATCAACCGAACTGATTTCACTGCTCTGGAGACTATTGCAACAGTTCTGAAGGTTTATGAGAACAACTTTCCGAATCTGTCGGAAGGTGAGAATGCTCTTTGGGCGATTGCTATGATTCGCCATGAGGTTGAACAGACTGGTAGGACGGTCTGATAACTGGCACAAGACCCATTGTGCTCCTCCCGAATCCCTGTTACATTACATTCGTTCCTGAGATTTCCCGATGCTTGACACCGACCTGCTGTTCCGTTATGAGGAAGGTGATGTCTCCTATGATGAGTTTGTGACACTTTTCCAGCAAATTTATGACACCAAAGCATACCAATGGTTGCAGGGGCATTATGGACGTGTTCTGCATCAATTGATCGAGGAAGATGTCATTATGGTGTGACGGTCTGATAACTGGCACACAGGGGCACCCAGAAGGACCTGGAGTGCCCTTATACTACCTTCAGTTCACCACACACCACATGTTCTACACTCAGGTTGTTGCCACTGCTACTCTCACTGTCTGTGAGGGTTTCAATGTTCGATCCTATCTTGATGCCATCTCTGAGCGTTGTGTCAAGGAAGAAAACTTTTTGTTCGAAGAGTATGGTGAAGTTGATGGAAAGATTGACATTGACTTCGGTGATTATGTTCGGGAATCTGGTGGAAAGATTCTGATTGAAATGGACAGTGAAGAGTCCAATGGTAACAATGAGGTATGGAATTGGTTGATCGATCAGTTTCTTCCCATCATGAATTCTGAGCATGTTCAGATCAAATCTGCAACCATTGATAGTCGTTCTGGTGTAGACATTGATTTTTCACTCTACAGTAAGATTGGTAAGTTTGTGGATCTTGATGAGATCATGAAGATCTATCAGAAGAGTGTGACACCCTGACAACTGGCACACAAGGGGGTTGCTACCGACCCCCATCACCTGCTACATTACATTCGTACCTGAGACACCCACACCATGCTCACCGGCAACTCCCTTCTGGAAAAGTTCAACGAACTGGAGGCACAAGGTCTGACCAAGAGTGAGATCGTTCGTGCCTGTGGTTATGAGATCGACGGCAAACTCAAGTTCACCGATTTCTATACCGAACTGTTCACCGTCAAAGGTCTGATCAACAATGATACTCTGGAGGACAATGATACTCTGGAGGACGATGACATCTCCGAAGAGTATCGGGAAGAGTATCAGAAACTCTGTGATTCTTATGGGCAGGATGCTGTAGATGCATTCCTGAAACTTCATTACGAAGATCTTCTGGAACACTTCGAAGAAGCATACCATGGTCGGTATGATTCTGAGAGTGATTTTGCAGAACAATTCACCAGGGATGTGTACGGTTTCGATGCACCATCCTATGTGGTAGTTGACTGGGATGCAACCTGGAACTCCAATCTTCGTTATGATTTTGATTTCGAAGATGGTTTCGTGTTCTTCAAGAACTTCTGAAATCTAGTCTAGATCTACACATGAATCTCGTCGAGTATCATACAACTCGACGAGATCTTTCATCATTCATCATACATCTAGATCGAGATCACATCTAGATTCATCATACATCATACATCTAGATCATCATACACACAAGCATCTAGATGTGCGAGAATATGTGTCTAGATCATCATACACACATAGCTCGCTCTATGTGCTAGAATATGTGCTTCACCCCACTCACCCCTTCCCGCACCATCTAGATGTGTGCTTCTATCGGTATTCTCAATAAGATACTTGTTATTGAGAATAGAGTCTATAAGATCTCTAATATCTTTAAGAACTTATAACTTATCTTCATTGGAGACAAACCTAGTCTACTGTACTTTTGAAGTCTTGTCAAGCCCCTTGTGACACTTGGACAACTGGCACAAGACCCCTTACACATCCCCTGGTTTTGTGCCATACTGTGTTCGTGGTTGAGAAACGCATTCTCCCACACAAAATGTTCTTTATTCTACAACAATGGAACTGACCAAATCTTTCCCCCATAAAGTCAACGGTTACGAAATCAAACCCGGTGCTAACCTTGAGGATGCTAACCTTCGGGGTGCTAACCTTGAGGGTGCTAACCTTGAGGGTGCTAACCTTTGGGGTGCCAACCTTAAGGGTGCTGAGATTCGGGGTGCTAACCTTCGGGGTGCTAACCTTGAGCGTGCTAACCTTGAGGATGCTAACCTTCGGGGTGCTAACCTTGTGGGTGCTAACCTTCGGGGTGCTAACCTTGTGGGTGCTAACCTTCGGGGTGCTAACCTTGAGCGTGCTAACCTTGAGGGTGCTAACCTTCAGGGTGCTTACCTTCGGGGTGCTAACCTTCGGGGTGCTGACCTTCTGGATGCTAACCTTCTGGATGCTTACCTTTGGGGTGCTAACCTTCGGGGTGCTAACCTTGAGGGTGCTAACGTGAAAGGAACCATTCTTGAGAAGAAAGAAGAACCTCAAGAGTCAACCACACTGTCTCAAAAAGTCAAAGAACTTGAGGAAGAATTGGTGGAGTATAAGAACAAGTTCAATCAACTCAAGGCACTTCTGGACGGTTGAGAAACTGGCACAAGGGCACTGGTGAACCCGCTGGTGCTCTGCTAATCTAGATTCGTGGTTGAGACACTCTCTACACTCATCTCCCACCCCCCCCCTAACACAATGAAACTCTTTGCTTCCAAGTTCTACCAAACCCTGATTCTGAATGTTGCTACCATCGCCGCAATCATTGTGGGCATTGTGCAGTTTGCTGTCCGTGCTTACAAAGAGAACAATGGCAACGAAAAACTCCGTCGGTTTGCTATCATCGTACTGAACTTCATCGACAATGTGGTGAATCTTGGTCTGGATTATCTTCATACTGTGCCACCTGCCGAAGTGGCACAACCGATCACCGAAGACGCCTGATTCCCTGTCATACTACATTCGTTCCTGAGACATCACCTCATGAATCTCACCGCACAACGCACTTTCACTCTCACTCTAACTGAGAATGAAGCATCCATCATCACCCAGTTTCTGGATGATGTTTGTGTAGACAAAATCATCGTTCCTGATGATGTGAAAAAACTGCACAACATTCTCAACACTGAACTGATGGAGGTCCTTCCCTGACACTCTGACAACTGGCACAAGGGCACTGGTGAACCTGCTGGTTCCCTGTCATACTACATTCGTTCCTGAGAAACCCCGATGAGTCACTTGAAAGTCAACGGTTACGAAATCAAACCCGGTGCTAACCTTTTGGGTGCTTACCTTGTGGGTGCTGACCTTCGGGGTGCTGACCTTCGGGGTGCTAACCTTGTGGGTGCTAACCTTCGGGGTGCTGACCTTCGGGGTGCTGACCTTCGGGGTGCTGACCTTCTGGATGCTAACCTTCTGGATGCTTACCTTTGGGGTGCTGACCTTGAGGGTGCTTACCTTGAGGGTGCTAACGTGAAAGGAACCATTCTTGAGAATAAAGAAGAATCTCAAGATGATAAAGACCTTAAGATCCAACAACTTGAGGAAGAACTGAAGAAGTATAAAGATACACTCAAGGCACTTCTGGACGGTTGAGGAACTGGACCCATCAGACCCCATTGCCGGGTCTGATGCCCTATAATACTCTCATACACAAACAATTCCAATGAAAGTCAACGGTTACGAAATCAAACCCGGTGCTAACCTTCGGGGTGCTAACCTTTTGGGTGCTGACCTTCGGGGTGCTGACCTTCGGGGTGCTAACCTTTGGGGTGCTAACCTTTGGGGTGCTAACCTTCTGGGTGCTAACCTTCGGGGTGCTGACCTTCTGGATGCTAACCTTCTGGATGCTGACCTTCGGGGTGCTAACCTTTGGGGTGCCAACCTTGTGGGTGCTAACCTTAGGTTTGCTAACCTTAGGTTTGCTAACCTTGAGGGTGCTAACGTGAAAGGAACCATTCTTGAGAATAAAGAAGAATCTCAAGATGATAAAGACCTTAAGATCCAACAACTTGAGGAAGAATTGGTGGAGTATAAGAACAAGTTCAATCAACTCAAGGCACTTCTGGACGGTTGAGGAACTGGCACAAGGGGGGTTGCAATGCCCCCC
>JACCDY010212921.1_pt1 | contig 19556 bp, 16 predicted proteins | sample 7446391 | NCBI WGS metagenome assembly JACCDY01 (sample SAMN15323451, study PRJNA562643) | freshwater metagenome | isolation source: river surface water | place: USA:Blue River Watershed | collected 2017-08-18
AGTGGCGCGTCGCGCCATCGTGCACGACCCTGACTGTCATGGCGGCCACTTTTACGAGCACGGGGTGGTGCCGCAACGCGGTTTGCGCATTGCCCGCATGGTGGGGCACATCACCTACCTGAGCGACGACGTGATGAACGAAAAGTTTGGTCGTGAGCTGCGTGATGCTGTCACGCACAATGCTTCCGGCTATCGCTACACCACACAAGACATTGAGTTTCAAATTGAAAGCTACTTGCGCTATCAAGGTGACAAGTTCAGCGAGTATTTTGACGCCAACACCTATTTATTGATCACGCGGGCACTTGATTATTTTGATCCTGCGCGCACTGTTGGCGGCAACTTAACGACCGCCTTGGCGCAAGCCACTTGCAAGTTTTTATTGGTCAGCTTCACCACCGATTGGCGCTTCTCACCCGCACGAAGTCGTGAAATGGTCAGAGCTTTGTTGGACAACAAACGCGATGTGAGCTATGCCGAAATCGATGCGCCGCATGGTCACGATGCTTTCTTGTTGGACGATGCGCGTTACATGCAAGTGGTCCGCTCGTACTTTGACAACATTGCCCAAGCCTTGAGCCGTGGAGCCTCCACATGAGTGAACAAGTCAATTTGAATGCGATCGCGCGTTTGGTGCCTGAAGGCTCTCGCGTTTTGGACTTGGGCTGCGGCGATGGTGCGCTGCTCGATTATTTGCAAAAAAATCGCCAATGCACAGGCTACGGCGTTGAAATTGACGATCAGAACATTCAAGCCTGCATTCAACGCGGCGTGAATGTCATTCAATTGAATTTGGACGAAGGCTTGGCCATGTTTGCCGACCAATCCTTTGATGTGGTTTTGCAAATTGACACCTTGCAACACTTGCGCAACGCAGAAGTCATGTTGCGTGAAACAGTTCGCGTTGGCCGAACTGGCATTCTGGCCTTCCCCAATTTTGCGCACTGGCCCAATCGCATGAGCATCCTGACGGGCCGCATGCCCGTCACAAAACGTCTGCCCTATGAGTGGTACGACACACCCAATATTCGGGTGGGTACGTTTGCCGACTTTGCACAACTGGCCATCAAGAACAACTTGAATATTCTGGACAGCTTTGGTCTGCAAGAGGGCGAAGAAGTTCGAATGTGGCCCAACCTGATGGCTGGCACAGCTGTCTTCAAGCTGCAGCGCTCTCGCTAATTTAATTCCAAATTCAAATCGAAAGACTGACATGACACTGCCACCCACCATGAATTTTGTAGACCATGGCACTGGTGGAGGACCTGAAGTCTTAACACCCCGTCAATGTCAAACACCTTTGCCGCAAGCCGGCGAAGTATTGGTCAAGGTGGCGTTCGCAGGCGTTAATCGGCCCGATTGTTTGCAGCGCAGCGGTCGTTACCCACCCCCGCCTGGCGCTTCACCCATTGTCGGTTTGGAAATTTCAGGCGAAGTGCTTGCTCTTGGTGAAGGCGTCACCCAATGGCGCATTGGCGACAAAATTTGCGCCCTGACCAATGGTGGCGCCTATGCGGAATATGCCACCGTCCCAGAAGGTCAAGCGCTGCCCATTCCCGCTGGCTTTTCCATGTTGCAGGCGGCCGCATTGCCCGAAAACTTTTTCACCGTTTGGACCAATGTGTTTCAACGCGGCAAATTAAAAAGTGGCGAAAGTATCTTGATTCATGGCGGCTCTTCCGGCATTGGCCTGACCGCCATTCAATTGGCACGCGCCTTTGGTGCGCATGTGTATTGCACCGTGGGCAACGCAGAAAAAGTCGCTGCTTGTTTAAAGGCGGGCGCACATGCGGCCATCGATTACAAAACACAAGACTATGTTGAAGAGGTCTTGAAGCTCACCGACCAAAAGGGTGTGAATGCCATTTTGGACATGGTGGGCGGAAGCTACATGCAGCGCAACTTGAAAGCCTTGGCCATCGAAGGTCGCTTGTTGCAAATTGCATTTCTACAGCCCTCCAAAGTGGAAGTCGATTGGGTTTCATTGATGGCCAAACGTTTGACCTTTACAGGCTCTACGTTGCGCCCTCGAAGCGCACAAGACAAAGCGCAAATTGCCAGCGAGTTGAAAGCGCAGGTATGGCCGCTGCTGGCCGCTGGCAAAGTTGCCCCCGTCATTTATCAAGTATTCAATTTGAACGAGGCAGCAAAAGCACACGCGCTGATGGAGTCATCGCAGCACATCGGAAAAATCATGCTCAAAGTCTCTGGAGAATAAAACCATGTCGACCAATTTATCTGTGGGTGTCATTGGTTTGGGTGCCATGGGCATGGGCATGGCGCAATCGTTGCGGCGCGCGGGCCATTCGGTTCATGTGTTTGATGTGCGTTCTGAAGTGGCCCACAAATTTGCTGCGGATGGCGGTGTTGCGTGCAGCAGCTTGGCGCAAATTGCGGCAGCATCTGATGTACTAGTTTCTGTGGTGGTGAATGCGGCACAAACAGAATCTGTTTTGTTTGGCGATGGCACTGCACAAAGTGGCTGCGCAAATCACCTAAAACCTGGCAGTGTCTTTGTCATGTGCTCAACCGTCGATCCTGCATTTTCTGTCGGACTCGAGAAAAAATTAAACGACAAAGGTCTGCATTACATCGACGCGCCAATCTCTGGCGGCGCCGCCAAAGCGGCCTCAGGACAGATGACCATGATGACCGCGGGCACACCCGCCGCCTATGAAAAGGCAGAGGTCTTTCTGAACGCCATGGCCGCCAAGGTCTACAAATTGGGCAACAGCGCGGGTGCTGGCAGCAAAGTCAAAATCATCAACCAGTTGTTGGCGGGTGTTCACATTGCGGCAGCAGCAGAAGCCATGGCGCTGGGCTTGCGCGAGGGGGTTGACCCAGCAGCGCTGTATGAAGTCATCACGCACAGCGCAGGCAACAGTTGGATGTTTGAAAATCGAATGGCGCATGTCTTGGCAGCCGACTACACCCCTTTGTCGGCCGTCGATATTTTCGTGAAAGATTTGGGCTTGGTTTTGGACATGGCACGCGCCAGCAAATTTCCTTTGCCGCTTTCAAGCACGGCACACCAGATGTTCATGCAAGCCAGCACCGCGGGATTTGCCAAAGAAGACGATAGTGCTGTGATCAAAATATTCCCTGGCATTGAGTTACCCAAAGCCAAATAATTTTTCCGAGCCCACACCCACAAAGGCGTGACATCATGAAACTAGGCTGCATTGCAGACGACTTTACTGGCGCAACCGATTTGGCCAACAATTTGGTGCGCTCTGGCATGCGGGTCATGCAAACCTTTGGTGTTCCTTCTGCGCCTTTGTCGGCCGATGTCGATGCCGTGGTGGTCGCCTTGAAATCCAGAACCATTCCGGCTTACCAAGCCATCTCACAATCTTTAGACGCTCTGGCATGGTTGAAAGCTCAAGGCGCAGAACAAATTTATTTCAAATACTGCTCTACTTTTGACAGCACGCCAGAAGGCAACATTGGGCCAGTCACTGAAGCTTTGATGGACGCTTTGAATTGCAAGTTCACCATTGCAACGCCCGCCTTTCCGGACAATGGCCGCACGGTGTTCAAAGGCTACTTGTTTGCGGGTGCTGTGTTGTTGAACGAAAGCGGCATGCAAAATCATCCGCTCACGCCCATGACCGATGCCAATTTGGTTCGCGTCATGCAAGCGCAAACCAAACGCAAAGTGGGTTTGATCGATCACACCGTCATGGCGCGAGGCGCATCGGCCATTGCAGAGAAAATCAAAGCACTTACATCGGAGGGTGTGGGCGTGGCCATTGTGGATGCCACCAGCAACGAAGATTTAAAAACACTCGGTCCGGCCCTGAAGGGCATGCCACTGGTTACCGCTGGCTCTGGTGTGGCCATCGGTCTGCCTGGCAATTGGGGCTTGCAAACTTCAGCGCAAGCTTCTGCACTTCCTCCAGCACAAGGCCATCAAGCCATTGTGTCGGGCAGTTGTTCGTTGGCCACGCAAGCCCAAGTCGCTCATTACAAATCAACAGGCCTGCCCAGTTGGCAATTTGAACCTTTGCGTTGGACCGACTCCCAAGTGCCGGCGCAAATCAAAGCCGAGGTCGACAAAGCTTTGGCTTGGGCTGCGCCCCTGTTAGCCCAAGGCCCTGTTTTGATTTATGCCACGACCGATGCAGAGACTTTGCAGAAGGTGCAAGCCAAGTTCGGCCGGGAACAAGCCGGCGAATGGATGGAATCTGCGTTGGCCCAAGCCTGTGTTGGATTGCAAGCTTTGGGCGTGAAGCAATGGGTCATTGCAGGAGGCGAAACCTCTGGCGCTTGCGTTCAAGCTTTGAACATTTCACAAATGCAAATTGGTGCCCAAATCGATCCCGGTGTGCCTTGGTGTTATGCACCCAACCATGCGGCAGGCCATCTCACCCTCAAGTCGGGCAATTTTGGAACACCCGATTTCTTTACCAAGGCCTTCCAAGTTTTGGCTAGGACCGCTGCATGAACTTTCACAGCGTCAACACACTCAGCGAGTCAAAAGCACGCGAAGAAATTTGCCGCGTGGGTTTCAGCTTGTTTCAGCGTGGCTATGTGCATGCCACCGCAGGCAATATCAGCATGCGCGTCAGCAATGGTTTTTTGATCACACCCACCGACGCGTGTTTGGGAAACTTGGACCCTGCCAGTTTGGCGCTGTTGAACACCAACGGCACTCAAATCAGTGGGAACAAAGCCAGCAAAACCATTGCACTGCATCGCCAAATTTATTCAGCGTCTGACCATGCGCCGGGCAGTCACCCCGCGCAATGTGTCATTCACACACACAGCACCCATTGCGTCTCACTCAGCTTAAACGCGCAGGGGCCAGAACTGTTGCCACCCATCACCCCTTACTTTGTGATGAAAGTGGGCCACGTACCCTTGATTCCTTATTTCAGACCAGGCGACCCAGAAGCGGCGAAGGCTGTGGCTCAAACCATCGCGCAGTTCGCCCAAAAAGGCACGCCCATTCGCGCTGTCATGTTGGCCAAATTAGGTCCCAACGTGTGGCACCAAGACCTGGCCAGTGCCATGGCCACCTTAGAAGAGCTTGAAGAAACGGCCAAGCTGATGCAACTCAATTCGGGCCATCCAACGCCAGATTTATCGGCAACCCAAATTGAAGAATTGCGTCAAACTTTTGGTGCTACTTGGTAAATTGCGGCTTCATACTCCTCCACGTCCTTTTCCATTTCACCTAACCGCTGTCCATTGAAAGTTGCCCATGCCTCAATTCGCTGCCAACCTTTCCATGATGTACCCCGACATGGATTTTTTAGACCGCTTTGAAGCAGCAGCCAAAGATGGTTTCAAAGCGGTGGAATATTTATTTCCATACGCCTACCGCCCACAAGAACTGGCCGCACGATTGAAAGGCAACGGCCTACAACAAGTTCTGTTCAACATGCCACCTGGCGGCATTGACGATGTCAGCACCCTGAGTGCATGGGAAAAGGGCGATCGAGGCACCGCGTGCAGCCCAGGTCGTGAAGCGGAGTACAGGGCTGGCGTTCAACGCGCCATGCAGTATGCCGAGGTGTTGGCATGCCCACGCATTCATTCCATGGCGGGTATTTTGCCGACAGGCGTTAGCCGGGAAGCGGCGCAAGCCACCTTGGTCGCCAACTTGAAATGGGCTTGCCAACAAGTGCGCGCTCAAGGCTTAGATGTTTTGCTAGAGCCCATCAATCAGCGCGGCATTCCAGGTTTTTTTGTCAACCGACAAGACCATGCGCATGAAATTTTGGCCTTGGTGGATGAACCCAATTTGAAAGTTCAAATGGATTTGTTTCACTGCCAAATTGTGGAAGGCGACGTCACCACCAAAGTCGAGCGTTACTTGCCTACAGGCAAGGTGGGCCACTTTCAAATTGCAGACGTCCCTCTGCGACATGAACCCGGCACAGGTGAACTGAATTGGCCCTATTTATTTGACTTGATCGACCGAGTGTCTGCAGAATGTGGTTGGCAAGGTTGGGTAGGCTGCGAATATGTGCCCGCCGACACCACCTCTGGCGGTACCTCACGTGGTTTGTCATGGTTAACGTCACAACGTTTAGCTTAAAAGTTAACCTCACTCAGAATTTTTGGAGAGCATCATGAACGCACCGATTCACAAAGAACTTCCCGCACATTTGCTCAATGCCGAGACAGCACTTCGCGACGTCACGCAAACTTGGGACTCACAAATTCTCAAAGAGCTGACACAGTACATTGAAGTGCCCGCCAAATCACCTTCATTTGACGCCAACTGGGAAGCCAACGGTTATTTGGACACCGTTCTCAGGCAAACAGCACAATGGATTGAAGCCCAAAAAGTGGCTGGGCTGTCACTTGAAATTGTTCGCTTGCCTGGTCGTACACCCGTGCTGTTTTTTGAAGTAGAGGCAACCCGCGCGCAATCTGAAAGCTCAGGACAAACCGTTTTGATGTACGGTCACCTCGACAAGCAACCCGAGTTCAGCGGCTGGCGCAACGACTTAGGTCCTTGGACACCCAAATATGAAAATGGCAAACTGTATGGCCGTGGCAGTGCCGATGATGGCTATGCCGCTTATGCCAGTGTTGCCGCCATTCAAGCCCTCAAAAATCAAAACACCCCCCACCCTCGAATTGTGGGTTTGAGTGAAACTTGTGAAGAGTCAGGCTCTTACGATTTATTGCCCTACGTCGATGCCTTGCGCACACGACTGGGCGATGTTGGTTTGGTCATTTGCCTTGACAGTGGTGCTGGCAACTACGATCACCTCTGGCTCACCACCAGCTTGCGCGGCATGGCCAGCGGCACTTTGAAAGTCGAAGTGTTGACCGAGGGCATTCACTCGGGCGACGCTTCTGGTTTGGTGCCCTCCAGCTTTCGCATCATGCGCCAAGTTTTAGACCGTTTGGAAGACAGCAAGTCTGGCCGTTTGCTGCCAGCCAGTTTTCATTGCGAGGTGCCCGCCGATCGCTTGGCCCAAGCCAAAGCCACCGCCAGCATCTTGGGCGAAGAGGTGTACAAGCGTTTTCCATGGGCACATTACGACTGCGGCGGCTCGACCACATTCGCACTGCCCACCACCACCGACCCATTGCAAGCCTTGCTCAATCGCACGTGGACGCCCACTTTGAGCGTGACGGGCGCAGAAGGCTTTCCTTCTTTGGCAAACGCTGGCAATGTGCTGCGGCCCTACACCGCATTTAAATTGAGTTTGCGCTTGCCACCCTTGGTAGAAGCCGACAAAGCTGTGGCCGAAATGAAAAAGTTGCTTGAAGACAATGCCCCCTATCAAGCGCGTGTCACTTTTGAATCCAATGGTGGTGCAACTGGTTGGAACGCACCCAGCAGCACACCTTGGTTTGAAAAGGCCTTAGAAAGCGCCAGCCAAGCGCACTTCGGCGCATCCGTGGGCTACATTGGGCAGGGCGGCACCATCCCGTTGATGAACATGTTGAGTCAAGGCTTTCCAAAAGCCCAGATGATGGTTTGCGGCGTGCTAGGTCCCAAGAGCAATGCGCATGGCCCCAATGAGTTTTTACATGTGCCTTATGCCAAAAAACTCACTGCCTCGGTAGCCGAAGTGATGGCCTCAATGCCCTGATCTTTTTCGGCGCAAATTTTAAGCAGCGGTTTGGTTCTTTCGAATCCAAACCAACCATAAAAGCGCGAAAGCGGTCAGCCCCACGGGCACCAAAGAGCCGTAGTTGAGCCAGTCCCAACCGCGGGTGGTGACCAGCGCGCCCGATGCAAAAGAGGTGACGGCCATGGTGGCAAAAACGCAAAAGTTGATGGCGGCTTGCGCGCGGTCTTTTTCTTCGGGTCGCCAAGCGGTCATCGACAAGGTGGTGCTGCCTGTGAACAAGAAGTTCCAGCCCACGCCCAATAAAAATAATGCGATCAAAAATTGACTTAAGTCCGTGCCTGACAAAGCCACGGCGATGCACACAAAATTCAAGAGCGCACCAACGCCCATGATTTGCAAAGTGCCAAATTTTTTAATGAGGTGGCCCGTAAAAAAACCGGGTGCAAACATGCCAATCACATGCCACTCCAACACCAGTGCCGCATCACTGAATGGGTAGCCACACACCTGCATGGCCAAAGGCGTCGCGGCCATGAGCAAGTTCATCACTCCAAAACTGAGTGCCGCTGCGGCCGCAGAAACAATGAAGACGGGCTGCTTCATGATTTCGGAAAGAGGGCGACCTTCTGAACTGCCTTTGGGTTTTTCAGGCACAGGTGGGAATTTCACAAAGTGCATCAGCACCATGCCCAACACCGCCACCACGGTCAATGCCACATAGGCACCCATAAATGGGGTCTCAAACCAGCTTTTACTTTTGGAGGCCAAGTTGGGGCCCACAATGGCGCCAATCAAGCCGCCCGCCATGACCCAAGAAACCGCCTTTTCGCGAAACGAAACCTCTGCAAGCTCTGCAGCGGCAAAACGATAAAGCTGACCATTGGCGCTGTAGTAGCCTGCCACTACAGTGGCTACCACCAGCAATGCAAAGTTGTGTGTATGGGCTGCATAAGCACACAACATGGCCGACAACAAGCCCACCAACAGGCCCAGTTGGAACGACACTCTGCGCCCCCATTTGGCCTGTGATTTAGCGACCAAGCCCGTTGACAGTGCCCCGCCCACCACATAACCCATGACGGGCAAAGTGGCCATCCAACCTACTGGGGCAAGGCTCAAGCCCACCAATCCATTGATGGCAATGAAGGTCACATTGTTCGTGAGAAACAAACCTTGGCACAAAGCCAGCAAGAAGAGATTGGGGTTCATACACCCGAGTGTATCTAGGTCCAGGCGCCAAGCACAGACAAAACCGCGACAGGGGCTGTTTCGGCTCTCAACACACGCGGCCCCAAATTGACGGGAACAAAGCCAGCGGCCAAGGCCTGTGCCTCTTCACTGGGGCTGAGACCCCCCTCAGGGCCGCTTAAAACCGTGACTTCAAGGGGCGAAGACTGCGCACTTTTTTTCGCTTCTTCAAATGCAGCATTGAGGGTTTGGGTACCCGGTGCCAAGGACAAAATCCAACGCGCCTGGTTAGACGGCGCAGTTGGTGCGGCCATCAAGGCCTGCGCCAAAGACAAGGGGGGTGACACTGCCATGACTTGGTTGCGTCCGCATTGTTCACTGGCCGCCACCGCAATGGCTTGCCAATGCGCCAGCTTTTTGTCGGATCGCTCGCCTTTGAGTTTCAAAACACTGCGCTCGGCGCTGATGGGCAACAAACTGAACGCGCCCAGCTCGGTGGCCTTTTCGACCAACCAATCCATGCGCTCATTGGCTGTGATGCCACACCACAAATTCACCCGCAGACTCAACTCTCGCGATGGGTCTGTCTTTTGACCGACACGAACGATCACATCACTTCGGCCCATGCGCAAAATGGTGGCTGTATATTCGCCGCCTTCACCATTGAACAAGGTCACAAGATCTTCAGGCTGCATTCTTCGAACCTGAACATGTCTGGCTGTGCCGGCTGGCAATTCAAACTCATCGCCTTCGTGGAGGGGCGTGGGGCAATGGAAGCGGGGTAAATTGGACATCGTGAATGATTTACATGCGGCCAAAAGCAAAGCCCGTCACACCGTCTGTGCCCTCAACCTCTTCAATAAGGCGCAGCAAAGGCTTGAGTTCAATGTAACGTGAGCAGGTCGCGCGGATGTAAGCAATGAAACGAGGCGCATCGGCCAAATACTTTTCTTTGCCATCGCGCAAAGTCAATCGGGCAAAAATACCCGCCACCTTGAGATGCCGTTGCAAACCCATCCACTCGACCGCACGGTAGAACGCGCCAAAGTCTTGGTGCCAATCTTCATAATCAAGCAAGCCCACTTTTCGGGCTTTTTCCCAATATCGAATGGTGACATCGAGCACAAAATCTTCTTCCCATGTCAAAAAGGCATCCCGCATCAAGCTGGCCACGTCGTAGGTGACGGGGCCATGCACGGCGTCTTGAAAATCGAGCACGCCTAAATTGGTTTGGGTACCGACGGGCAACATCAAATTGCGCGGCATGAAATCGCGGTGAACAAATACAGAAGGGGCTGCCAAATTGCGCGCCACCAAGATTTGAAAGCTTCGGTCCAAGGTGTCGCGCATCTTGCCCTGTACTTGCAGGCCACGGTGTTTTTGCAAATACCAGTCAGGAAACAAACTCAACTCGCGTTGGAGCAAAGCCTCATCGTAGGGCGGCAGAACGCCGGGCTTTGTCGACAACTGCCACGCAATCAATGCGTCAACCGCCTGCATGTACAAGGCATGATTGGCCTGCGGATGGGTGGGGTCGATGGCCGACATCATGGTGCGGTCGCCCAAGTCTGTGAGCAGCATGAAGCCTTGCGCTTGTTGCCAAGCCAAAACCTGTGGTGCATTCAAGCCAGCCACATTCATCAACTGGGCCACCTTCACAAAAGGCTCACAATTTTCCTTGTCCGGAGGGGCGTCCATCACAATCAAGCTGTCACCGGTTTGGGTGTCAACCCGCAAATAGCGCCTGAAACTGGCGTCTGCCGACGCAACTCGCAGTGTTTCTGGCCGGACCCCATGGGCAAGCGCCATGTCTGCCAACCAAGCCTCACAGGCCATTTGGCGCTTGGGATCTGCCCAAAGCACCGTAGATTTCAAATTTTCATCAGGAGTCAAGATCTAGTTCCAAAATAAAAAGAGCATTGCCAACACTCATGGATAATCCATTCTACAAACTCCCGTTAAACCGGACGATCGCCCTTGAAGACCCACCTGCCGTTTCAAACGTCTCAACTTGCACAGACTCTGACATTGTCTGGCATGTTGCTATGGCACTTGGTCAGTTTTGCACAAATCCAAGCAAATCCAACGCCATCAGCACCTGGGTCGACTTCTGCAACGACTTCTGCAACAACATCCCCACTCGAGGCGCCAGGGCTTGTGCTTCAAAACAGCCCTCGTTTGGAAGAAAAGATTTCGGACCTTGAACGGCGAAAGTCACCCCTTCATGTCTCCGGGCAAGGCATCAAAGCTCGCCAAGACCTGGATTTGGTCATCCAAGGCGATGCCACTTTAAGAAAACAAGGCTTGGTCATTCGATCGGACCGAATTGAGTACGACCAGTCTCAAGAGTCCTTGAAAGCCGAGGGTCGGGTGCGAATTTCAAAAGAGGGCAACGTGTTTGAAGGCCCCGCATTGAATTTGAACCTCGACACGTTTCAAGGCAAGTTTTTACAACCGCAATATCAGTTGCTCAAAGGCGGTGGCCATGGACGCGCATCCGCAATTGAGTTCCTTGATTCGCAAAGGGCCGTGATCCGTCATGCCACGTACACCACATGCCCACGCGTGCCTGGGCCCAGTTGGTTACCTGAGTGGCTCCTGAAAGCGGCCAGCTTTCAAATCAATGAAGAAGAAAACACGATTCAAGCCAAGGACTTGCAGTTGCGCTTTAAAGACGTGCCTATTTTGGCCGCGCCAAGCTTGACTTTCCCTTTGGACAACAACCGACACTCTGGGTTTTTGGCGCCACTCGTTGGCATTGACTCCGTCAGTGGCATTGAAATTTCTTCCCCCTATTACTGGAACATTGCACCCCACCGCGATGCCACACTCACCACCACTCTTATGACAAAGCGCGGTGTGGCACTCGACTCAGAGTTTCGCTATTTAGAGCCCCTGTATCAGGGTCAGACACGCTTCAATTTGATGCCAGGCGACAGCCTGCGCCAACAAGATCGATGGGGCCTTTCAAGTCAACATACCGGTGAAGTAGATACAGGCATTCCGTCAGTGGGCCGAGTGGGTCTGAATGTCAACATCAATCGCGTCAGTGATGACAACTATTGGCGAGATTTCCCGCGTGCGGGCTTGTCCCTGACGCAGCGACTGCTGCCTGCAAGCGGCTCACTTCACTGGTCGCAAGGGGATCTTTCCCTCATGGCGCAAGTGTTGCAGTTTCAGACCTTGCAAGACATCAGCTCACCCATCACGCCGCCCTACAACCGCTCGCCTCAAATTCAAGCGCGTTACAACAAGTGGAATGTTCAGGGCTTTGACTGGTCATTGACTGCCGACACCACACGCTTCGAGGCCGACTACAGCCGAATACCCGGGGGCACCAACACCCTTTTGCGCAATGGTCAAAGAAGTTTTGCGGCCATGCAGGTGAGTCGGCCTTGGCTGCGTTCTTGGGGCTTTGTCATTCCCAAGGTTCAATTGCACGGAACACGCTATCAATGGGACACCGCATTGAGCAACGGCCAATATGAAGCCAATCGCTTGTTACCAACTTTCAGTTTGGACAGCGGCCTCGTTTACGAACGCGATGCCCGCTTTTTCAATCGCGATTTGCGACAGACTTTGGAGCCTCGCGCTTACTTTGTGCGTACGCCCTACAAAGATCAAAGCACATTGCCCAGTTACGACAGCGGCGCCACCGACTTCAACCTCACCACCATTTATTCAGAAAATCCTTATGTGGGACAGGATCGAATCGCCGACAACAACTTGGTGACCTTGGGTGTCAACAGCCGGTTTTTTGATGCTGACACAGGCGCAGAACTGGCGCGATTTGGTTTTGCGCAGCGTTACCGATTCTCTGATCAATTGGTTCGACTGCCAGGCGAATTGCCCGTTGCCTCGGGTTTCAGCGATATTTTGCTGGGTGCTGGCATGCGCTGGGACAACCGATGGACCCTCGATGCCACCCTCCAGTTTGACGCACAAACTCACAAATCGACGCGCAGCACCCTCACCACACGCTACAACCCAAGTCCGTACAAAGTGTTCAACACGGCGTACCGCTTCACGCGCGATCAAAGTGAGCAAATTGATGTGGGCTGGCAATGGCCTCTGCGTGACTTTACGTTTGCAAAAGACACGCCTTCATCGCCCCATGCGCAATCGCTTGTGCCAGGTCAAGGCCTGGGTGCAGACAGGTGGTACAGCGTTGGCAGGATGAACTTCAGCTTAAAAGACCGCAAAATAGTCGATACTTTGCTTGGTTTTGAATACGATGCGGGTTGTTGGCTGGGTCGCGTGGTTTACGAACGCCTTCAAAGCACGACCAGCACCTCACGAAGCCGAATTTTGTTTCAACTCGAATTTGTGGGTTTAGCCAGAGTTGGCTCTAGCCCCTTGAAAACATTGCGCGACAATATCCCTCGTTACCAGTACCTTCGCGAAGACTTGGCGCCTACCAGCAGATTTACCAACTATGACTAATTTTTCAACCCTTCATTCCGTGCAAGTACCGCAAGCTAAAGCACCCGCGAAGCTGCGCGCTGTGGGTCAGGTATTGCGTCCCTTGAGTCTGTCATTGTTGATCTCGATGGGTGTTACTTTTGCAGTGCAGGCGCAAACTTCGGTCAAAGCACGGTCTGCCGATTTCATCGTGGCAGTGGTCAACTCAGAACCCATCACCAACAACGAAGTACAAGCGCTGAAAGCAAGGCTTGAAAAAGAATTGCCGCCTGGTGCCAAATTGCCTGAAGGACAAAGCTTGGACAAACAAGCGCTTGATCAATTGATCATTGAAAAAGCGCAACTGCAAGTCGCTCGTGAAAATGGCATTCGCATTGAAGAAAACGAAATTGAGCTGACCTTACAAAACATTGCCCGCCAAAACCAATTGACCAAAGAACAATTGTTCCAACGATTGGGTCAAGAGGGTCTGACTTTGGCGGCATTTCGTGAACAAGTTCGTACTCAGTTGGTCATCAATCGACTGCGCGAGCGTGAAGTTGAAAATCGCTCACGCATTTCAGATGCAGACGTTGAAAAAGAAATTCAAGCACGGCAACTGAACAACCAAGGCAGTGCCCTTGCCATGGATTTGAACTTGGCAATGATCTTGATTGCAGTTCCAGAAAACAGCTCCCCCACCGAAATTGCCGCATTGCAAGCCAGGGCTCAGCAAGTTTCACAAAGGGCAAAAAGCGGCGAAAACTTTGCCAATTTAGCGACCAGCTTTTCTCAAGCCGCCGACAAAGGCGCCAATGGTGGCGAGATGGGTCTGCGTTCTGCCGATCGCTATCCAACCTTGTTTGTGCAGAGCGTTGAAGCCCTCAAGAAGGGGGATGTGTCTGATCCCATCCGATCTGGCGCTGGCTTTCACATTTTGAAAGTCTTAGAGAAAAAACAAAGTGACATGAGTGGCACCACCATTGTCCAAACGCGTGCGCGTCACATTTTGCTGCGACTTAGCAATGACATGACAGAAAGCGCTGCGCGCAATCGTTTGTTGAGTTTCAAACAACGCATCCAAGCGGGCACCGACTTTGCAGAATTGGCGCGACAATTTTCGCAAGATGGCAGCGCGGCATCGGGTGGCGATTTGGGCTGGGCTGCCCCTGGACAATTTGTGCCGGAGTTTGAAGAGGTCATGGCACAACTCAGACCTGGCCAAATCAGCGAACCCTTGGTCTCCCGATTTGGTGTCCACCTCATTCAAGTGATGGAGCGTCGTGACGCACCAGTCACATTGCGCGAACAGCGCGAAATTGTCCGCAACCAATTGCGTGAGAAAAAAATAGAAGAGCTCTACACCACTTGGCTTGAAGAATTGCGCGGCCGCGCCTATATTGAGTTGCGCGATCCGCCTCAATGAAGCACATCGCTCGCAAACGATTTGGTCAACACTTCCTGTCTGATGGCGGGATCATTGACGCCATTGTGGATGCCATTCACCCCGAAGCGGGTCAAGCCATGGTTGAAATTGGACCAGGCCTTGCGGCGCTCACACAACCCTTGGTCGAACGTTTAGGCCATCTGACCGTCATTGAGCTTGATCGTGATTTGGCTGTGCGTCTTCGACTGCACAAACAACTCAGCGTGGTTGAGTCGGATGTTTTGAAGGTCAACTTTACAGAGTTGTACAAAGGTCAAAAACTGCGTGTCGTTGGCAATTTGCCTTACAACATTTCAACGCCTATTTTGTTTCACTTGCTGATGCATGTCGACGTCATTGAAGACCAGCACTTCATGCTCCAGAAAGAAGTGATTGATCGCATGGTGGCATCTCCGGCCACGTCTGATTACGGCCGCTTGTCTGTCATGTTGCAGTGGCGATATGACATGGAAAATGTTTTGTTTGTACCACCCGAGAGTTTTGACCCGCCACCCCGCGTCGACAGTGCAGTTGTCAGAATGGTTCCGCGCACTACACCCGCCCCAGTTGATTTTCAGTTGTTCGAAAAAATGGTGCAGGTTGCTTTTAGTCAGCGCCGCAAGTTGCTGCGGCACACTTTGGGTGCTTGGCTGACTGAAAGAAATTTTGCAGGCACGTTCAATGTACAGCGACGCGCAGAAGAAGTGCCAGTTCAAGAATATCTTGACTTGGCGGTTCAATTGAAACCATCACCATTGAATTGTTAATAACCATCGCGCCAAGAAAAAAGCTGCAAAGACTTTGCGTCCTTGCAGCTTTTTATTTGCTTGGGTGCAACTTATGCAGCGGCGAGCCAATAGCCTGCGTTAAAGGGGCTGCTCATGCGAAGTGCCAAGGGGGACACATCCACCAGCTTATCGGTTGGCATTTTTTCGGTTTCTTCCGCCGCAACTTCCAAACCATCGGCATCCAACTCGGGCGTAGGCTCAGGCATCTTGTCTGCAACACCGTTGGTTGCACGGGCAACAGAGAAAGAATAGAAACAACGGAACGGTATCTTGCGATCACCCCAATAGTCGGCGGTGTCTCTGAAAATATCCAGCAATTGTTCGCGCGCTTCTTTGTCAAACTTAGAGTTTGCGGGAATGTGCTCCAACACCACGATGAAACCGGGCTGAGGGCCTGACTTGTGAACTGGGTCAGTCATGCTGTCGTACAGCGCATCAAAGTTTTTGCCAAAGTGGGTAGGCAGTGTGAACTGTGCGGCAATTAAATCCAACACGTCTTGCTTGCTTTGCGCTTTTGACAAATTGGCGTACAAGAAATGCTGACCCAAGCTTTGGGCTGTTTCTTGCAGGTCACTCACGCGAAATGCGCGAATCGACTGAACGATATTGGTCCTCACACCTTTAAGCAGTGTTTCTTGATCTTGTCGAATGGGCTTGTCCATCGCCTTACTCTCTCTTAAATTTTTAATCAGCCTTGTGGGCTTTTTTACCTAACACTGAGCATCCGAATGGGGATGCTCAACTCTTGTCTCATTCGAGGCTTGCCGCTTAATCACCTGGTCGGTGGGCTGACAATTTCCCGAAAACTTGCGTAGTGGTCTTGGGTGTAATAACACTGCTTGGGCAAGCTGGGTTGTTCACCACCACACACAATTCTTCGAGCACCTCGATTTTTCACCCCTGGGGTTCTGACGGTATATTCGCGGTAAAACCCGCGCTCTGCTTTGGGCAGTAGCCGCTCTCGATTGCCAAAAACAACGCCATCCTTTTCGTAACGAAATGGCCCACCTTGTAGGATGAGTTGATATGTTTCTTGGCCCTCTTTGGGCAACTCTTGCAACGCAATGGGTGCGGTGATAACTGCATCAGATGCTGTTTTGGCATGCACCAAAATAGTGCAAGATCCCCAAAACAAGCTCAGAGTGATGGCAATGGCAGCAAAATTAAGCGATTTACGTCGCCAAGAAATGCTGTTAAACACCACCGCAGAATCCGATCACACCCATTTGTACCCTCAAAATCCTCGGGTTAACCCGGAAATTCGAAGGCGCTAGTTTGCCGCAATGCACAAAAAAATGCAAGTACTTTCCCCAATTTTGGGGATTTCTAAGCAGCCGTCCATTTTGGGCTTCGTTGGCCTTGTTAGGCCATCCCAAGCGATCGGCTAGCGAACAGCGTTAGCGTCTGCGACGGTCAAAGCCGTCATGTTCACAATGCGGCGCACCGTAGCGCTGGGGGTCAAGATGTGAACGGGTTTGGCGGCACCCAACAAGACAGGGCCAACCGCAATGTTGCCGCCAGCCGCTGTTTTGAGCAGGTTGTATGAAATGTTGGCCGCATCGATGTTGGGCAAGACCAAGAGGTTGGCATCGCCATACAAGGTGCTGTTGGGCATTAGAAGGGCACGAGAAGCGCCATCCAAGGCAATGTCACCATGCATTTCGCCATCGACTTCTAACCAAGGTGCGTTCTTTTGCAACAAGGCCAATGTGTCCCGCATTTTGATGGCGCTGGGTTCATTGGACGTACCAAAATTGGAATGCGACAGCAAAGCCACTTTCGGGCGAATGCCAAAGCGTTTCATTTCGTGGGCAGCCATGACCGTGATCTCGGCCAACTGCTCTGCGGTGGGGTCGTAATTGACATGCGTGTCCACCAAGAACACCTGGCGGTTGGGCAACATCAAGCCATTCATGCAGGCAAATGTATTGACGCCGGCGCGTTTGCCAATGACTTGTTCCACATAAGGCAAGTGCGCCGCGTTGGTACCCCAAGTTCCGCAAATCAGACCATCCACTTCGTCTTTGTGGAGCAACATGGCGCCAATCAAAGACAAACGACGGCGCATTTCAATTTTGGCCATCTGAACTGTGATGCCTTTGCGCTCGGTCATGCGGTGATAGGTTTGCCAGAAATCACGGTAACGGTCGTCTTGCTCGACATTGACCACTTCGTAATCGAGCCCTTCCTTGAGGCGCAAACCAAACTTCTCAATGCGTTCTGCAATGACTGCAGGACGGCCAATGAGGGTGGGACGGGCCAAGCCTTCGTCGGCCACAATTTGGGCTGCACGCAAGACGCGTTCTTCCTCGCCTTCGCTGTAGGCGACGCGCTTTTTGAGACCGCGTTTGGCAGCTTGGTAGATGGGCTTCATGGTGGTACCAGACGCGTATACAAAGCTTTGCAGGCGTTCGCGATAGGCTTCCATGTCGGTGATGGGGCGCATGGCAACGCCGCTGTCGGCCGCAGCTTGCGCCACCGCCGGTGCAATTTTGATCATCAGGCGAGGATCGAATGGCTTGGGAATGAGGTATTCAGGGCCAAAGACAAATGGCTCACCCGCGTATGCCGCTGCCACGACTTCACTTTGCTCTGCTTGCGCCAATTCGGCAATGGCATACACCGCCGCAATTTCCATCTCTTGGGTGATGGTGGTCGCACCACTGTCCAATGCCCCTCTGAAAATATAGGGGAAGCACAAAACATTGTTGACTTGGTTGGGGTAGTCGGTTCGACCCGTGGCCATGATGGCGTCATCGCGAACGGCCTTGACATCTTCTGGAAGAATTTCTGGATTGGGGTTGGCCAAGGCAAAAATCAGTGGCTTGGCAGCCATTCTTTTCACCATGTCTTGTTTTAAAACACCGCCAGCAGACAGTCCCAAGAAAACATCGGCACCGTCAATGGCTTCGGCCAAGGTGCGCATGCTTGTTTTTTGCGAGAACTGAATTTTGTCTTCGTCCATCAACTCGGTTCGGCCTTCATAGACCAGGCCCGCCAAGTCAGTGACCCAAATGTTTTCTCGGCGAATGCCCAACTTGACCAACAGGCCCAAACAGGCAAGGGCAGCAGCCCCAGCACCTGAAGTGACCAATTTAACTTGGCTGGGGTCTTTACCGACCACTTTCAATCCATTCAAAATGGAAGCGCCCACCGTGATGGCCGTACCGTGTTGATCGTCGTGGAAGACTGGAATTTTCATGCGCTCGCGCAACTTGCGCTCGACATAGAAGCAATCCGGTGCTTTGATGTCTTCGAGATTGATGCCGCCAAAAGTTGGCTCTAAAGCTGCAATGATTTCAACCAATTTTTCTGGATCTTTTTCATTGATCTCGATGTCAAAAACATCAATGCCAGAAAACTTTTTAAACAAAACTGCTTTGCCTTCCATGACAGGCTTGCCCGCCAAGGGGCCAATGTCGCCCAAGCCCAAAACAGCTGTGCCATTGGTGACCACACCAACCAAATTGCCACGGCTGGTGTATTTGAAAGCGGCTGCAGGGTCTTTGACAATTTCCTCGCAGGGTGCAGCAACGCCCGGTGAGTAAGCCAAAGCCAGGTCGTGCTGATTGACCAATTGTTTGGTGGCAGCAATGGAAATTTTTCCAGGGGTCGGGAACTCGTGATATTCGAGCGCAGCACGGCGCAATTGCGCGCGTCGTTCTTCTGAATTGGCCTTGGCCATGTCATGTCTCCTGTTGGTCGGCAGAGGCCCTGCTATTTGGACAGGGGCTTAAGTTCTGCATCATCACATTCTAGACCTCAGCGGAAGCTGAGACCCTGAAGAAAAACCACATTCAAAGTAGGTAGTGTTTTAACTTCTGAGCAAAAGACAAATGAGAATAAAAAGCAAGGCCGATCATCAGGCCTTCATCAAAGCTTCAATTTCTTCTACTTTGACGGGCACATCGCGGGTGATCAACTCACAGCCATTGGCCGTCACGACGGCATCGTCTTCAATGCGAATGCCGATGTTGTGGAAGCGCTCTGGGACGCCTGGCGCAGGTCGAACATAGATGCCCGGCTCAATGGTTAAAACCATGCCAGGCCGCAAGATACGGCTAGGACGATCTTTGATGAGCTCGCCACTCAAAGGATCTTTGCGTTCGCTGTAAGTGCCTACTTCCGAAGGCTCTACATAGCTGCCGCAATCGTGCACATCCATGCCAAGCCAATGGCCCGTGCGGTGCATGTAAAACTGAAAGTAGC
>JACCDY010988648.1_pt1 | contig 19554 bp, 17 predicted proteins | sample 7446391 | NCBI WGS metagenome assembly JACCDY01 (sample SAMN15323451, study PRJNA562643) | freshwater metagenome | isolation source: river surface water | place: USA:Blue River Watershed | collected 2017-08-18
CATCGAAAATCTCAAAGTCACTGGATCCCGGCCTGCGCCGGGATGACGTTTTAGCTGCTAGCGGCCTTTATATCGTCGTCCCGGCGCAGGCCGGGACCCAGCGTCTTTTGTTGAATGCAGGGACCTTGGGGCTTAACCGACTGGCATTGTCTCCTAGTCGTTCACCGGGCAGACTCATGCCCTGCCCCTGCAGTCCCCCGCACCGCTAATTGACGTCTTATGTGGCAGGGCGTACCGCCTTACTGGCGACCTTGCCGATCGTCAGGCCTTGCACGAGAATCGAGGCCACGACGATGCCATAGGTCAGCGCCAGCACGATATCGCGCTCTGGTCCTTGGGGTAGCGAGAGTGCCAGCGCGACCGAGATGCCGCCCCGCAATCCGCCCCAGGTCAGCACCACCCCCGCGCCACGCGGAAGATTGAAGTAGCCCGGTGCCGCCACGACAGGTACCCACACCGTCAGTGCGCGCGCTACCAGGGTCAGCACAACCATCGCGATAGCAGCGATCAGCAGATTGATAGAGAAGGCGATCAGCAGTACTTCCATGCCGATCAGCACGAACAGCACGGCATTGAGGATATCGTCGATCATCTCCCAGAACATATCGACATACTGGCGCGTGGTGTGCGACATCGCGTATTCACGGCCATGGTTGCCGACCACCAGACCGGCAACGACCATCGCCAGAGGGCCGGACACATGCAACTTGCTCGCCAGCAGATAGCCGCCCATCACCGCGGCCAGTGTCAGCATCACCTCGACCTGATAATTGTCGATGCTGGCCAGTAGGCGGAAAGTGATATAGCCCAGTAGCAGCCCGTACAGCAGCCCGCCACCCGCCTCGCGCATCAGCATGCCCAGACCCTCGTCAAAGCTCGGTAGTTTGCCCATCATGAGCATGCCCATCAGGATGGAAAAGATCACCACACCCACCCCGTCATTGAACAGGGATTCACCCGCGATCACCAGTTCCAGGTTCTTGGGCATGCCGGCGGATTTGAGAATACCCATCACGGCGATTGGGTCAGTCGGGGAGATCAGCGCACCAAATAGCAGGCAGTAGATCAGAGGCAGCTGGATGCCAATGAGCGGCAGCGCAGTCCATGCCGCAAAACCCACAATAAACGTCGATAGAAGCGTCGAGAAAAAAGCCAGCAACAGTACCTGCCATCGGTAAGCCTTCAGCTCAGACAAATCAATGTGCAAGGCACCCGCGAACAGCAGCAGCGAGAGCATACCCTGCATCAGCACATTGGAAAAATCGATGGCCTTGAGCATGGCTTCCATCTGCAGATGAAGCCCGAAATCGACGCCGATGAAGTCGAGCCCGACAATCAGCAGCGACAGGCCCAGCGAGGTCGCCATGACCCCTATGGTGATGGGTAAACCGATGTATCTAAAATTGATATAAGCAAGCAGCGCAGTAATGACCAGACAGGTCGCGGTGATCTCCAGCATGGCGAAGGTATGTTGTGGTTTTTGTAATGTGATGCGCAGTAGTTGCGCCAGCCGCAAGCATACCTTCTCCGGCGTTTCTCATAAAAAATACTTTGAACCGATCGGGACTAATTCAGGAGAGCGATCTGCACCACGTAGACCAGCGCACCGGAGAGGTAACCTATCATTGCCAGCCAACTGATTTTCTTGAGATACCAGACAAAATCAATGCGCTCCAATCCCATCGCGGCGACGCCCGCCGCAGAACCGATCACGAGGATGGAGCCGCCAGTACCTGCGCAATACGCAAGAAACTCCCAAAGAAAACTGTCCGTTGGGTACTGACCAAGGTCATACATGCCCATCGCTGCGGCCACCAGGGGTACGTTATCGACAATGGCGCTGACCATGCCGATCAGCAGCACGATCAGGTCTTCTCGCCCTACCGTGTCATTCAGCCAGCCCGCCAGCGCGGGCAAAATGCCCGAGTGCTCCAGCGTGGCGACGGCCAGCAGTATGCCAATGAAGAACACGATCGAGGCCATGTCGATACGGTTGAGTGCACTGGTAAGGTTCAGATGCTCGCGCTCTTCGTCGGTCTTCGCGCCGTGCAGGATGTCACCCACCAGCCAAAGCAGACCGAGTCCAAGCAGCACGCCCATGAATGGTGGCAGGTGCGTGATCGTCTTGAATGCGGGCACCGCAATCAGCACGCCCAGCCCGAGGAAGAACATGATGTTTCGCTCTCGGGCTGATGTGGCACCCATCTCGTCCATGGCCGGATCACTGGCGGGCTCGGTCACCACCTGACCGCGGAGCATGTAGCTGATCACTGCGAGTGGTACCAGGAGACTGACCAGAGAGGGAATGAATACAGCGGTCATGATCTTCGAGGCCGTAATCTGCCCGCCTATCCAGAGCATGGTCGTTGTCACATCACCGATCGGTGACCATGCGCCCCCCGCATTGGCTGCGATGATGATCATGCCCGCAAACATCAAACGCTGGTCGCGAGAGTCGACGAGTTTTTTCACCAGCGATACCATCACGATCGCGGTGGTCAGATTATCCAGCACCGCACTGAGGAAAAACGTCACGACGCAGACCAGCCACATCAACGTGGCCACGCGTTTCGTACGGATACGCTCAGTGACGACCTCGAAGCCGTTGTGCGCGTCAATGACCTCGACAATGGTCATCGCGCCCATCAGAAAGAAAACGATCTGCGCGGTGCCAACCAGGGTCTCGGACAGATGCTCGCTCACATGACCACCGTCCGCCATCAGCGAGTAAATACTCCACAACAAACCTGCCCCCAGCAGCGCCGAGGCGGACTTATTAATCCGTATCGGATGCTCGAAGGCGATAGCCGCATAGGCGATAACGAAGACGACGATCAGCGCAGTATTCATTGTATTCCCTGAGATGTCAGCGGGCACCACGCGGAGCACGGTTCGCTTTTTCGAAGGTTGTTATTCAGACCAGTGAAGAGACGCGGCAGTGTAAATCAGGCGGGTGAGCCGGGCAAGAGAGGCCGTCATGATCGTTGCGATGGCGCCAGCGGCTGCGCAAGCTTCTGGCAGCCAGTCCAGAACGGTTGTTCAGGCCGCTTGACGACCTTCTTGATGCAGCGGCTCCACCCTGCCCTCGGCATCGACCCGGTAGCAGCGCAGGTCCAAATTGAAGACCTCGGGCTTGACGATGGATTTTCCCATCAGCATGCGGGCACATTCCTGTATGCCTTCTGGCACTGAGGGATGCGGGAAGATCAGTTCTGCCAGTGTGTGCACGCCCTCGCCTAGCGCGATCATCAGCGCGATCGCCTGACTGGTGCTGGACGCGTGATTGCCCATGACCCGCATGCCGAGGATCTTCATCTGATCGTCATCGGTCACAAGAATCTTGAAGAAACCCGAGGTTTTGCCCATCGCGATCGCACGATTGATGTAGCGGTAGTTCATCACGGCGACCCGGTAGGGAATTTTTTTCTTGCGGGCTTGCGTCTCATTGAGTCCCACAGCGGCCACTTCGGGATTAAGGAACATGATGGTCGAGATGTTCTCGTAAATCAGTTCGTGCGCGGGGTCGCCAAAGATGCGCTCGACGGCGTAGCGGCCTTCCAGTTCGCCGACGTTGACCAATGAGATATCGGCGGTGAAGTCACCCACGGCATAGATGTTCGGCACGCTCGTCTGGGTATCCTGATCAATGCAGTAGCCGCGCTCGTTGAGTTTGACACCCGCATTCTCCAGCCCAAGGTTCTCGGTATTGGCTACCCGGCCAACAGAGACCAGCGCGTGATCGACGGTGTGCGTCTCGCGCCGCCCGTCCTTGTAATTCAGTACGTATTCGACACGCCCATCGACAGTCTTCATGGACTCCAGCGATGAGCCGCGATGAATGACCACGCCATGCTTTTCAAGATTGGCCGCCAGTGCATGAGAGATGTCTTCATCTTCGAAGGGCAGGATGCGCTCTTCCTTGTCGATCAGGTAGACCTTGGTGCGGCCATAATTGGAAAAGATAGTCGCGAATTCACAGCCGATCACGCCGGCACCAAGAATGACGATACTTTTGGGGAAATCCGGCAGTGACGCAATACCATCGCTGGTGAGGATGATTTTTTCGTCGATAGGAATCTCGGGCAAGTAGCGCGGACGGCTGCCAATGGCCAGCACGATGTGCTCGGCGTGGAGGGTTTCCGTCCCTCCCTCGTTGAGTGCCACCTCGATCTCGTGCGCATTGAGCAGCTTGGCATGTCCCTGGAATTCCTCCAGCTGATCTTTTCGCCGGAAATAATTGACTTGCTCGCGCAGCTGCACATGCTTGCTGGCCACCGCACGATGCATTTCATTGATCACAGCGGCGTAGCTGAGCTCGCAATCATGGACGGGATAACCGTAGCCGGTGTGACGCGTCTGCTTGTACAGCTCGGACATTTCCCACAAGGTCTTGGACGACAGCGCTCCATTGAAGATCCCGGCGCCACCCAGCTTGCCGCGCTCGATCAGCGCCACCCGCTTGCCAAAATCCAGTCCACGCATGGCCGCTGCGAAACCCGACGGGCCGCCACCGATGACGGCAAGATCAAAGCGCTTCATAGTGTCTCCCTAGGTCGTGTACCCCACCTCTGCGATTGCTTCGGGGTGGTTATTCGCTAGATGGCCGACCGCGGTCGATCTGCTCCCAGATCGCGCGATCCATGTCGGTTGAGTGTCCCGGCCGCTGCAGTTGCTGGCTGATGTACGCATTGTCCGCAACGGCGGCCAGCTCGCGCAGGCGCGACACCAGCATGCGGTACTGGGCGAGCGCAAATTCGGGATTGCTGGCCGCGAGCGACAGCGCCTCGTACTCGCCGCGCGGTGTCTCGATCATGTCGTCCGCTGACTCGATCTGCTGGATCAATTCCTGAATTTCGGCATGCGTGAGGTGATGATGCTTGGCGTTGGCGATGAACTCTTCCCGCGCCTGATCGGTGAAATCCATCGCGCGCGCCATCGCCAGTAGCTCACTCTTGAGTCGCTCGCGGTTGGTTCGCAGCTGATCGGTAAAACCGGAGGCCATGATCGCGGCCGGTATGGCAAAGATACCGATGCCGACCAGGGACAGGATGACCGTAATCACTCGCCCGCCGGGCGTCACGGGCGAAATGTCTCCATACCCGACCGACGCTAGCGTGATCACGGCCCAGTAGATCGATTGCGGTATGTTTTCAAACTTGTCTGGCTGGGCGTCACGCTCGAGCAGATAGCCAAAGGCCGCCATCATGAATACCAGCAGCGCGATCATGAACATCGCAGCCATCAGCACGGGGATTTCCTTGCGAATCACGGCGAACATGGTGTCGCTGGCGCTGGAGTAGCGGCCAAGCTTCAGCAACCGCACCATACGAACGATACGCAGGAAACGCAGATCCAGCGTGCCACCAAACACCAGCTCGAGCATGAACGGCAGAATGGCTGCGAGGTCCAGTAACCCGGAAGGCGATTTGAAGAATCGCCAGCGCTCCATCAGGGAACCTTGCTCGGGGTGTTGCTCCGGATAGGCATACACGCGCAGCGCGTACTCGATGGCGAACACCCCAAAAGAAATCACGTCGAGCATGGCAAAGTGCTGCGCGAAGTGCACATTGATGCTCTCGACAGATTCCAGCACAATCGACAGCACCGAAGCCACGATCCAGAAAATCAGGAACAGCTCGATCGCCTCGTTAAGCCGACCACCATACTCACTGGGGAACAGCAGCGCGTGCACTTTCTGGCGCAGGGTGCGACCACGGTTGAGCTCCACGAACTCGCGCCCGCCTTCGATGAAGACCTGGGTGATCTTGAGTATCCTGAGCATCCGCAGTACCCGCAACACACGGGTATCGAGTGCCAGCAACAGGCCAACGAAGAAAGGAAGTATGGCCAGCAGATCGATGATGCCCAGCCAGCTCGTGACATAGGCCAGCCGTGGTGAACCTCGGGATGCGAACTCCGGATCTTCCGGCGCCAGATACAGGCGCAGCAGATATTCGATGGTGAAGATCGCCACCGAGAACATGTCGAACGCATGAAACGCATCACGATGCTCGGCATAAATGGCCGGTGCCGATTCGAGCAGCAGCGCGAACAGGTTCAGCAAGATCAGGATCAGGATGAATCGATTGATCGATGCGCGCGCGCCGGATTCCGAGCGCTCGTCGAGCAGCAATTCATACAGCCGCCGGCGAAAGCTGATCACCGCCGGCGTTGAAGGGTCTGCGTGCATGGAGTTTGGCCGCTGTCAGCGGCGAGAGAAAAAAGTCATTGAAAGGGCCCGGCAGCTATGGCTGAACGCGAAAATTCGGGATGAGTGTATCCGTACAAATTCAGGATTGGCAATCACTCAAGCCGGATTTCTCGATTCTTAAATTATCAAAATAAAAAAAGAAGTGTCTTGCCACTGAATTATCGAGGATTTATTTCAAGATCGGCAAAACTTTGGAGTGATTCCCTTGCCTGCAACGATATAATTGCGGTTTGTTGCCGCTCTGCTTTGTCGGGGAGCCTTTGGCAAAACCAAAACAACGATCAGTCATCAAAGCTTTTTGATCAGACTCGCCATCATGATCCGAGGCCGGTCAGATCCGGTATTAATTATTATTCATGAAATCACTGCAGACCCGCGTTTACGACCTTCTTGAAGGTTCGGTACACAACAAGGCCGCCCGCTATTGCGAGATTTTCATTGCCTCAGTCGTGGTGCTGAATGTGCTGGCGATCATTCTCGAATCGGTTCATGAGCTTCACGAGGCTTATGCGACGTATTTCCATGTGTTCGATGTCGCTAGCGTGATGGTGTTCACCGCCGAATACATCTTGCGAGTCTGGTCGTATGGCGTGAAATACCAAGCCGAGAACGGCGGCTCCTGGCGCGGACGCAAAGAATACATATTTAGCTTTTACGGCTTTATTGATTTCTTTGGCACCTTGCCTTTTTATCTGCAATTGCTGTTCCCGGGCCTGGATCTGCGCTTCCTTCGACTGTTCAGGCTGATGCGTATTTTCAAGCTCTCGCGCTACAACAGCGCACTGAGCGACCTGGTCGAAGCAGTACGTACCGAGCGTGATTCGTTCACATCGGCGCTGTTCCTGTTGCTGATCTCTTGCCTGCTGTGCTCATCCCTGATCTACATCGCCGAGGGCCACCTGCAGCCTGAGGTCTTCCCGTCGATCCCTGCGACGATGAAGTGGTATCTGCTCACCATTATCTCGGGCTGGGGCAATGTCGACCCGCTGTCGGCATTCGGCGTATTGCTCGTTGTGATGACCCAGGTGCTAGCCATCGCACTCGCCGCGATTCTCACCGGTGTGGTGGCGACGGCCTACACTACCCAAGTCGAGCGCCGCGAGATACTGTATGAAACCCAGATCCGCGAGGCGCTCGCCGATGGTGTCGTGACCGAGGAAGAGCAGAGACAGCTCGAGATAATGAAAAAGCAATTTGGCATGAGCGATGAGCGGGTCGAGGCGATCGCCAGACAGGTTCGTGAAGAAAGAATGCGCCAGGAGCAGCAGTCGCAGCAGCGATTCGCCGCCTGAGCTGGTGCAGATCACCGATAAAACAATAATTTGGCAGAGGAACGCCGATAAACCAGCTGGCCAGCGAGAGTCAGCACCGAAGGGGGAGCCACATGATTGAATTTTTCCAGCAACTGAACTGGATGGTGGTGGGACAAATCATCCTGATCGATATCCTGCTCGGCGGTGACAATGCGATTGTGATCGCGCTGGCCTGCCGTCACCTGCCGGAAAACCTGCGGATGAAAGGTATCGTGGGTGGTGCTATCGGCGCGATTGTTGCCCGCGTCGTGCTGATCGCGTTTGCAGTCACTCTGCTCAACCTTCCTTACCTCAAACTGATCGGCGGCCTGCTGCTGCTGTGGATCGGTGTGAAGCTCCTGGTCGGTGAGGACGAAGGCGACGAGGAGATCGATGGCGGCGATCGCCTGATGACCGCCATCAAGACCGTCATCATTGCCGATCTGGTGATGAGTATCGACAACGTGATCGCCGTGGCTGCAGCTGCCGAGCAGGCCCACGCCGATCACAAGATGTGGCTGGTGGCCTTCGGCATCATGGTCAGTATCCCAGTGGTCATCTGGGGTAGTTCGGTGATCCTGAAGGTCATGCACCGCGTGCCCTCGGTCATCACGATGGGTGCGGCCCTGCTCGGTTATCTGGGTGGGTCGATGATCTCGAAAGACATCGTGGTGCATGCCGAAGCGGAGCGCCTGTTGCCGATGGACCTGCTGAGTCTGCATGATCTTGGCGTGCATCTGAGCCTGACCGGCACCCTGGGCGCACTGCTAGTCGTGGTTGCCGGATGGTGGCTTCAGCGTAGCGCCGGCAGCAAAACCAGCGATACGCCAGCCGCAGCGGACTAAACCCTTCGCAGCGCCATGGCTTCCGATACCCACACCCACATCCCTCGGATGCTCTCAGGCTGGCGCCTGAGGTGGTACAACGTCATCTTTGAGGCGGACACCGTCGCAGGCAAACGCTTTGACCTGTTGCTGGTATGGGCGATCGTCATCAGCCTCCTGGTGATCATGCTCGACAGCGTGCAGTCGATTCATGAGGCCCACAACGAATGGCTGGGGGCGGTCGAGTGGTTCTTCACGATCGTGTTCACGCTCGAGTATCTCGCTCGCATCGCCTGTAGCCCGAATCCCTGGCGATATATGAAAAGCTTCCTCGGCGTGATCGATCTGTTGTCGATCCTGCCGAGCTTTGTTGCGCTGTTCATTCCCGAGGCCTATGTGCTGCTCGATGTGCGCATACTGCGGCTTTTGCGGATTTTCCGGATCCTGAAGATGTCCGGCTATGTGGAGGAATATCAGTGGCTGCTGCTGGCAGTCGCCGACAGCCGCCGCAAGATCGGCGTCTTCCTGTCGATCATCATGACGCTGGTGGTCATCCTCGGCACGGCACTGTATGTGGCCGAAGGTCCGGAAAATGGTTTTACCAGCGTACCGACCTCGATCTACTGGGCGATCTCCACTGTGACAACGGTGGGCTTTGGGGATATCACACCGAAGACGGATATCGGACGCTTCATTGCCTCGGTGATGATGATGTTCGGCTGGGGGATTCTCGCGGTACCGACCGGTATCGTGTCTGCCGAGATGATCGCGCAGCAGGCCGTCAAAAAAACCCTGACCGAATCGACGACTCGTACCTGCCACAGCTGCATGACCGAGGGTCATAGCGCCAATGCCGATTTCTGCATGCACTGCGGAGAGAAGCTGACCGAATATTTTGGTGAGGCGCCCAAACTGACACCAAAAATCGCCTTTGCGGCGGCAATGATCTACATGGTCAATGCCGATGGCAAGATTGAGCCTCACGAAATCAGCCGGCTGGTCACGGCTTTGCGAAATGATCGCGATTTGCTGGAGATCGCAACGCGCTACACAAAATTTCAGGATGCCGAGGGCTTTCTCTCAAACTGCCAGCAGATCTTGGACAAGGAGCAGCGTTTGTCGGTGCTGGTGAACCTCTATGACGCGATACTAGCCAATGGCGACCCGCTACCGCAGGAAATCGCCTTGTTCGAGAAATTCATGCAAGAGTTTGGCTTCGACGAGAAGGAATTCGAGCCCTACTTCCACTCGATCGCGGTGAAGAACAACCGTGCACTGTTCGGGCACTAATCGTGCACCGGGCGTGCACCGGTCGCGATAAGACCGCCCTTATCAGCCGCGTTCTGCCATGAACACATAGCGGTTCAGGCTGAAAAAATACTCCCCTCGATCACCCATGTGCTTGGCATCCTCGCGCCAGGCAGCGATATCCGCCGCAGACAGCCCGTTGCGACCCGCCGCAAAATTGCCGATCAGCGTCATCATGCCCACGCTGTAGGTCGCGGGGTCGTACACCAGATTCAGCAAGGGCACGACGACGACATGCACATGGCGGAAACCGGCCGCCTCCATCCGGCGTTTTAGCGTGCGTGGCAATTGCGGGTGCGGTATGTGCTCATTCCATGTTTCCAGCACCCGGCGCATGCGCGTCTCATCGCTACTGGCCCAGACAGCAGATTCCCAGTCGGTATCGACCAGCACTGCCCTGCCGCCGGGGCGGATCACGCGCGCCAGCTCTGTCAGTGCAGCGTCGATATCGTCGACGTATTCATAAACCTGGGAGGCGAGCGCGACGTCAAAGCGCTCGTCGGCTGCCGACAGCGCATTCACATCGCAGCGATCAAAGCGTACCTGCGGCAAGCTCGCGCAACGGCGCGCAGCCATCGTCAGCATCGGCTGTGCAATGTCGATGCCCAACACCGAACCAGAGGATCCGACAGCATGCGCTAGCCCTGCTGTCGTCAGCCCCGGCCCGCAACCAATATCCAGAGCGTGCTCGCCAGCACGTGGCGCGAGCAGCGCCAGCACGCGCTCGCGCTGCTCGATCACATCAGGGGTCAGGTAAACGGCTTCGAGCTGCTGTGATGCCTTTTCATCGAATTGTTCTTCTGCGCTGGGGGCGGTGCTCATGTTTTCTCCCAAAACTTTATTCGTAATGAGACCACATCCGAAGAATCTTTATTGCTTTGTCTTTTTTTAAGACCTGATAAACCAGACGGTGTTGGATATTGATGCGCCTTGAATACGCGCCAGACAGGTCACCGATCAGGGCCTCATAGCGCGGAGGATTTTTGAAGGGATCTGACTGCAAAATCGTCAGCAGTGTCTCTGCTTGAGGCTTCAAGCCAGCAGCTTTAAGCTTTTTGGCATCTTTCTGAGCCTGCTTGGTGAAATAAAGTGTCCACTTCACCACGTCAGTTTACTGCTGGTTTTTTCCAATGGGGTTTGCATGCCTTTGCGGATGGATTCGCGCATACCCGGAATAGAGAGCAGATATAGCGTCTCCTGAATCGCCGCCCAGTCCTCGTGTGACACGAGAACCGCTGAATTTCTCTTTCCAGAAATGAGTACCGGCTGGTGCGATTCAGCCGCTTCGTCAATAAGCCGAAACAGCTTACTCCTGGCCTCAGTGGCGGTAATGGTTGCCATAATTCACTCCCAACAACGTACGTTTAATGGTACGTCACTATAGTACATTTTTCGGTACAGGTACAGGTATAGGTACACGAATGATCAAGAGAAGTTAGCCTCAGTGCAACTCTTCCTCGTTATACCGATCCACAATGAACCACGCCCCAACCATCCCGGCACACGCGCCAAACATCACATAAAACGCCGGCGCCAGCGGCGTGCCCGTCTCGCGTATCAGCCAGGTGACGATCAGCTGAGCAAAGCCACCGAAGAGCATCACGGCAAAGTTGTAGGCCAGCGCGAGCCCGGTCGAGCGCAGGTGCACCGGGAACTGCTCGGCCAGTGCGGTCGACACCGGCCCGAAAGACATCGCCACCGCTGTGCACAGCACCACTTGCATCGCCGCCAGCCGCGCCAGCGTGGGCTCGGCGAGCAGCCAACTCAGCAACGGGTACGGGAGAATCAGGTAGCACAGCATCGCGGCCATCAGCACTGGACGACGGCCGACGCGATCGCTGAGCATGCCAAACAAGGGCGTGATCAGTGTCAGACAAGTCAACCCGGCCACCTGCGCGAGAAAGGCATCACCCAGCGGTATCTGCAGCTGCGTCTTTGCATAGGTGGGCATGTAGATCAGCACCACGTAATACATGATGGTACCGGCCACGACCAGGCAAAAGCAGGCCATCACGCTGTGCTTGTGCTCGCGCCACAGCTGCCGCAGACCGACGCGCTCCACCTGCTGCTCGCTGGCGGTGATAAAGGCTTCGGTCTCGTTCAGGTGGCGGCGTATGTAGAGTCCGACCGGTCCGATCAGCAAACCAAACACAAAGGGCAAGCGCCAGCCCCAGCTGTCGACCTGTTCAGGCGTGAGACCCTGGGTAATCAACATGCCCGCACCTGCGCCGGCGAGCGCCGCGAGACTCTGGCCGACCATCTGCAAAGATCCGTAGAAGCCGCGCTTGCCGGCCGGCGCGCTCTCGACAAGAAAGGATGTCGCACTGGCGAACTCGCCGCCCGTGGCGAGGCCTTGCAGCAGCCGAGCGACAACAATCAGCACTGGTGCCGCGACACCCACAGCGGCATAGGTGGGCGCAAAGGCGATCATGGCGATGGATAGGGTCATCAGCAGAATGATCAGCTGCAGCGCCGCCTTGCGACCACGACGATCGGCGTACATGCCGATCAAGATACCGCCGACCGGACGCATGAAAAAACCTACGCCGAACGTGGCCATCGCTAGCAGCAGCGACGCATATTCGCTGTCGGCAGGGAAAAACAGCCGCGAGATGATCACGGTGAGGAAACCGTAGACGACAAAGTCGTACCACTCCAGCGCATTGCCAATCACTGCGGCGACAATCTGCCGCATCGGTACAGGGGTAGTTTGCATCAGGCACTCTCCGGGTATCAGTACTGATGATGATGGTACCCGAGTTGCGCTGCGAAGCACTGCTGCACCATGAGGCACCCGACGGCACCCGACGGCACTCTGAGGCACCCGCAAACGATGGGATACACTCAGGGGACTCACCTTACCTGCGGGAGCATCTCATGCCCTTACTGATCGCCGGACTTGTACTTTTCCTGGCCGCGCATTCGACACGCATCTTTGCCGATGGCTGGCGCAGCGCGATGCTGGAACGCCTTGGCGAGAAGCCCTGGAAAGGGCTGATCACCGTGGTCTCCATCGCAGGCTTCGCGCTGATCGTGATCGGCTACGGTCAGCTCAGGCTGATGCCCGTACCGCTTTGGGAGCCACCCCTCTGGACGCGGCATCTGTCGCTGCTGCTGAACCTGCTGGCCTTCATCCTGCTGACCGCTGCCTATGTGCCGCGCAATGCGATCAAGGCACGCATTGGCCACCCAATGGTCGCAGGCGTAAAAATCTGGGCGCTCGCGCATCTGCTGGCCAATGGCAATCTCGCTGATGTGCTGCTGTTCGGCAGCTTCCTGATCTGGGCGGTGCTGGATTTTCGTGCATCGCGACGCCGCGACCGCGAGAACGACGTCAGTTACCCGCCCGGTACTCTGCTGGGCAGCTTCGGCACGCTGGCCATCGGAACGCTTGTGTGGTTCGTGTTCGTGAGATGGCTACATGCGCTGCTGATTGGCGTCAGTCCGCTGGGCATGTGATCTCGGAAGCTTCAATCAGCTGCACAGCGCGCGTATGTCTTCTGGTATCGGCAGCGCGCGAATCCCGCCGCCCTCTTTGGCTGCGGCGAAGATCCGCACCTCATGGCAGTGCATGATCTCTTCTTCACCGCGCAGCACGCGGTAGCTCTGCACAAAGCTTTTGCGGCGCCACTCGCTGATACTGACATGGATCTGCAGTTCATCGCCGTAGCTGGCCGTGCGGACAAAGCTCGCTTGCGTATCTACGAGTGGCGTACCGATCAGTCCGATGGATTTCTCTGTCTCATGCCACGGTGGAACGCCACATTCGATGAAGAAGTGCCGGGACGCGGCATCGATCCAGCGGAAAAAATTCGGAAACCACACGATACGCGCCGGGTCGCAATCACCGAACTCGACGCGAACGGTATAAATAACGGTCTTGTTCATCACGTGCTTTCGGTAGAAGTTCGCTCTCGGCGCACCCAGTGAATAGGCTGGACTTTGACGGGCCTCGGCGGCGCACCGAATTCGGCGAGCACGCGATCCAGCCCGCTGCCCGCCTCGTCCGACAACGCGGCCTCGCGCGCACGGCGTATGGCCTCGACACGCTCTGCGGCGCTTACCGGATGACGCGCGAGATGACGCAAGATGTGCAGCACATTGTCGCGACCGCGATCGTTGGTATCACCATACCCTTTGATTAGCCGACCGCACAGGCTGAGCTCAAAGCCCAGCTGCCAATCCTGCGCCGCGCCTTCAGTGACAGCTGATAGCCACTCATCGATCAGCCGCTGCTCATCGGCATAGCGGCTGCTGAATGGTCGCAGGTAGCGGGTCGCTGCCAGGCATCGCAGCAGGAGGGTACCAAGTACGGTATGCGACGCTAGTTTGACGGGCATGGACCAGCTCGCTTTGCCCTCGGCGACGCGCTGCCTGTCCCAGTCGCGTAAGCGGGTCGCCAGCGCCGGCGGCAGCATCGCTGCGATTTCTGCGATGCCAGGCTTGAAGTGATCATATACGGCGATCACCTCACTGTCGTCTGCCTTCACCTCGCGCCGGACGCGTTCCATTCGTGATGCGCGGCTTTTGAGACTGGCGACACGGGCGATATCGTCATAGCTCATCCACAGTGCCAACCAGCGCGCCATTTCGCGGCTGAGCTGATAAGACTGCGACGCTTGCGTATCGCTCTGTTGCTCGGCGCTGACCACGCGCTGCATGCGCTCAAGATATTTCGTCGCATAGGCGGTGCTCTGGTACTCCGTGAGGCGCGCAACGCCCAGGGACAGCCGCTCACGCACCGCGACCGGAAACATGTCCAGTCCCGCACTCAGAGAACCGGGGTTCACTGCGTCGGCGAGCTGTGCGGCGATGACAGCATTTGCTGCGCGCGCCTGCTGCACGATACGCCAGGCCGCATTGAAACCTTGCTGGCTGGCCTCGGCGCCGCGACCAGATTGTGCGATCACTGTCAGACACAAGGCCTGATCAAATGGCAACACGCCGCTGCCGGCCAGCGCGCCGAACATGACCGCACTGACCACCGTGCCTTGTTCTTGTGCGATGCGCTGCATATCGAGCACATGATGCTCGCGGCTGACGGCTTGTATCAGCGAGAGCAGCGCGGCACTGTCGAGCCGGCCATCGCCGGGCACGCTACGCTCGGTGGTGGTGAAGGTTCTCGACGTGGATGAAATGAACACGGTACGATCTGGCGATGGCAAGCCATTGCTCGCGCAACGTGCCGACTCCAGCAGCTCGGAAGACACGACGGCATCCAGCGCACCCGGGATCGCGTTCAGGCTGAACACCGGGCGACGGCCGTTGAGCCTGTTCATCGGAACGGGCAGCATCTCGAAAAAATAGGTGGTCGCTCCGGTACGCTGCGCAACACCCGGTATGGAAGTCGCCTGCGCCGGAAAACCTGACTCACGCGCGGCATCCACCAGCCAGTCAGCCAGCACGCCACCTCCCTCGCCACCCAGCGCGCAGATCAGCACTGAGATCGGACGTGATGAGTCGATGGATGCTTGATTGGCAGATGCGCTCATCAGGGGATTCATGCAGGTTGCAGCCAGCGCAGAACGATCTGCCGCACGCTATCGGCGAGACGCTCATGCCAGCGCGGGTTGTGAATGATCTCGGCCCGGTAGAAGCTGGGGCATAAGGTCGCGGCGTGCGCATTCTCACCGCACAGACCACAGCCGACACAGCCATCGATGACGGTCGCGACCGGATCGACTTTGAGCGGATCGGGATTATCTTTCAGGGTCAGTGTCGGGCATCCTGACAACCGAATGCAGGCGTGGTCTCCGTTGCAGACATCCTCATCGACACCGTACTTCACGCGCACCACGCGCTGCCCGGCAGCGCGCAGCGATTCCAGCCAGGGACGAACTCGACGTTGACGCTCGAGCTGGCATTCGCCCTCGGCGATGATGACCTTGAGTCCGCTGAACTCCGTGGTCAAGGCTTCTTTCAGCACATCACGCATGGCGGCGACGCGATAGGCGTGCACAACGCGCATCCACTGCACGCCCAACCCGGACAACGTATTTTCTATCGTGTGGTTGCTCGCGGTAAGACTGGCCAGCTTGTTGGTTGCTTGTGATTTTGATGATTTGTCCGGCGTGGAGATGATGTCCTGCGTACCGGTCGCCGAGGTATAACCATTCTTGAAGATCAATAGCACCGCATCATCGCCGTTGAACAAGGCCGACTGTACACCGGTCAGCAAACCGTTATGCCAGAAGCCGCCATCGCCCATGATGGACAGCACGCGACGCTGCATGACGGGTGACACGCCTGCGCGGCTGGCGAGGCTCATGCCATAGCCCAGGATGGAATGACCCAATGAGAAAGGCTCGAAGGTCGCGAAGGAATGGCAACCGATATCGGCCGCGATGTGCACCTTGCCGACGTCTTGCTGCGCGAGCTTCAGCGCAGAGAACACGGGCCGTTCGGGACAGCCTATGCAAAAGCCCGGCGGTCGCGCGGGCAATGTGGCATCCAGTGTTGTGGCGAGCTGCTGACGTCGCGCGCTGGCCGAATCCATCATGGACTGCACCGACTCCACGCCATGTGCCGGCAAGTGCCGAGCAAAAAAAGCCAGCAGCCCGCGCATCATGACCTCGGGCGTCAATTCGCCTGTCGCCGGCAGCATATCCTTGCCATGTAACCGCGTATCGATGCCCTCCCGTCGCAGTGTGGCCGAGATCTCCAGTTCGATGTACTCGGGCGAGCCCTCTTCCATCACGAGCACGGCCTGTTTGCCACGCGCGAATTGTGCAATCTGTTCCGGCACCAGCGGGTAGGTCACATTCAGCACCAGCAGCGGAATCTCGCTGTCACCGAATACATCGGCCAATTTGAAATGCTGCAGCGCGCGCAGCAGCGCGCTGCTGAGACCACCTTGCACGATGATGCCGACTTGCGCATGACGACCCGGGTGAAGCTCATTCAGCTGGTGCTCGAGAATGTATCGTCGGGCAGCAGGCAGTCGCTGCTCAACTTTCAATTTTTCATGACCAAAGGTGACGGGCGGGTGCGCCAGCTTGGCGTAATTAAAGTGCGCAGGCTCGACCAGTGGCGACAACGCTGACACAGTGGGTTGACGGTTATCCTTGCACATGAAACTGCCGCGCACATGACAAGCGCGTATGCGCAGTTCCATCATCGCCGGCATATTCGATGCCTCGGACAACGCAAACGCATGCTCGACCATATCGACCATGACGGGCAGCTCAGGCCGGGGATCAAATAGCAGCAAGGTGGATTTCATCGCGTAGGCATGTGTGCGCTCCTGCACCACAGAAGCCCCCTCGCCGTAGTCTTCGCCAATCACCATCAGCACGCCGCCCGTGACACCGGGCGACGCAAGATTGGCCAGCGCGTCCGCGGCGACGTTGGTGCCGACGATGGATTTCCAGGTCACCGCGCCGCGCACCGGGTAATGAATCGAAGCACCCAGCATCGCCGCCGCCGAGGCTTCATTCGAGCAAGCCTCGACCTGCACGCCCAGCTCGGCCACCAGCTCCCTCGCCTGCACCATCACATCGAGCAAATGCGAGACCGGCGCACCCTGATACCCGCCGATATAGCTCACGCCTGACTGCAGCAAGGCCTTGGTAATCGCGAGGATTCCCTCGCCGTGGAATTCGTCCCCCTCACCCAGCCGCAACTGTTCGATTTGTTTTCTAAATGATATTTCCATTGCTGAGCGCCCAGAGAAACCCTCGCGATGATAATCGGTCTATCTTCAGTCAGTCGCTGGATCGGCGCAAAACCTAGGGATTATCAGCACCCGGCAAACGCAAAAAATTCAAAAAAAGCAATGTCTTGCAAAATCTTCTTTAAATAATTGCACTCGCACGCCTGTAAAAGTATTATTAGGTTTAAATCGTGACTTGTCGGTATTTCTTTTCCAGAGACTCAAGGAGAACAGCATGCTGATGTCGACCATGGCGAACCGTTACGCGCACCAGCTGCTGAAATCTCGCGCAGCGGGGACGCTGCTGCCCGCGCTGACCGAGGAGGCCAGCCTGAGCATTGAGGATGCCTACGACATCGCGCGCAGCATCATCGATATCCGCATCGCGCAGGGCGAAACACCCGTGGGCCGCAAGATCGGTTTTTCGAACCGGAAGCTGTGGCACCGGTACGGCAAATCCGCCCCGATCGAGAGCCCCATCTGGTCCACGCTGTTCGACAGCACCGTTGAATTCTCGATGGACAACGTGGCACTTCACAAATTGACCAGAGCATCACAGCCGCGCATCGAGCCGGGGCTGGTGTTCAAGCTGGCGCGCACGCCGGATCCAGAGACCGATCTGAATGGCCTGGCCGATTGTCTCGAATGGATGGCGAATGGTTTCGAAGTCGTTACCTCGCCATTCCGTCAGTGGTCCTTCGAGTCAGCCGACGCGGTCGCCGCCTTCGGACTTCATCGCGCACTGATCGTCGGTGAACCAAAAATGCTGTCGCGCCAGAGCCGACACAACCTCGCGGGCGTGTTGGCAGGAGCATCCCTGTCGCTGTCGAGATCAACCGCCGACAGCACCGCACTCTGCGCAGCAGGTGTCGGCAGTGATGTGCTGGATAGCCCCCTGCATGCGTTGTATTCGCTCCATCAGCAACTCAGATCGCAAACCCAGTTTTCCGCATTGCAGGCCGGTGAGCTGATCATGACCGGCAGCTGGACGGATGCACTGCCCGTCAAGCGCGGCGAGGTCTGGTCGTCGGCGTTCTCTCAGCTGAACCTGCCGGGACTCAACCTCTCGTTCAGCTAAAACTCCGCAATCACCGGGCAGCAGGTTGTCCGAACGACGCTTGTCTTCTGGTCTACCTGCTGCACCCTTCCGGCTGCACCTTTCCTGCCCCTCCCCGTTACGCTTCCGACGCCGCGCCTGCTTAGTTGAGTTATCCGCTATTCAATAGATAAAAACAATCAATTAGTGATTATCTATAGCCTCAAATAAAGTCGGTCGTCTGCTCGAACCCCCTCTCAGAGCGGTCCGGCGGAGATCATCGCCTTCCATGACGAGAGACGAGCGAACGCATGACAATTCATTAGCAAAATGAATACAATCCTCCCCTCATTCGATCAAGGAGCGCCCATGGCTATCGATACCACCGACATTCCCAAAATGGATTTCGGCATCACCGACACCGACCGCAGACAGATCATCGAAGGACTCAAGCGCCTGCTTGCCGATACCTACACGCTGTACCTGAAGACGCACAATTTTCATTGGAACGTCACTGGCCCCATGTTCCAGACGCTGCACCAATTATTCATGACGTTCTACACGGAGCAGTGGGCGGCCGTCGATCTGATTGCCGAGCGCATCCGTGCAATGGGCGCCCCGGCTCCGGGCACCTATGAAGAATTCGTCAAGCTGACCACCATCAAGCCCAGCAATGGACTGCCCAAGGCACGCCAGATGATCATTGAGCTGGTCGAGGGTCAAGAAGCCGTGGCGCGCACGGCGCGCAAGATGTACTCGGTCGCAGCACAAGCTGACGATCAGCCAACTTGCGACCTGCTCACCCAGCGCATGCAGATTCATGAGAAAAATGCGTGGATGTTGCGCAGTTTGTTGGAAGAATAAGCTTGGCGGGGCACGGAAGACGCTCTGTGCTCCCGTCAGGCAACGACACTCATGGTAGATCGTCAATACATCGAGATCTACTCCCTAATGCCATAGCTATGGAAGTATAGGGCAGTAAAGCTCAGCAAGGAGTGCCTCAACTGCAAAAGGGCAGTGAACTGCATCTTCGCTGAAGAGCTTCTTTGTTGGAGAGTTACTGCAATGGTTCCGGTTGGCAAAAAAACTTTACCTAGAGAAGATACACAGCCACAACAACTATCCCCTAAGGGATCGCATCTTGGCGAGAAGTTTATCGCTTTTTTCGCCAGAGCAGGACAAGGTATTGAAAATCTTTTCGGCAGCTTACCCACAGCTGGCAATCCTATCAC
>JACCDY010276928.1_pt1 | contig 19545 bp, 16 predicted proteins | sample 7446391 | NCBI WGS metagenome assembly JACCDY01 (sample SAMN15323451, study PRJNA562643) | freshwater metagenome | isolation source: river surface water | place: USA:Blue River Watershed | collected 2017-08-18
AACACTACGACACGACTTGCTGTGAGTTGACCATCACCATTTTTTAAACGGAAAGGATAGTCCCATCTATTTTGATGAAAATTATCGATTAAGAGTGGAGTGCCGAGCAGAAAGCGCACTTGATCTTTGGTCATGCCGGTCTTGAGTTGCGCTACCATTTCTTGGGAAATGAAATTTCCTTGCTGAACGTCAGGTCTATAAATAGGCACGAAACCAAATAATTTTTCATTTTTGACGACTTGCACTACCCCACTTGCAGGGCTAGTTTTGTCTACGCTAGTGCTGTCTTTAGCAAAAGGATTGCGTAAGGCGCAGCCGCCTAAAACGAAACTGGACAACAAGGCGAGCAAAATTGCATTGGGACGCTGAAAAATCGAAACAAGAGTGGGTTGCATGGGCAAGGCGACCTGAAGATGAATTGAGCGCTAAGGCTAAACGCTATATGATAAGGCAGATCTTATTCTTTCGAGCAAAATCATGCCTCCCAATCCTGCCGACTTAAAAGCTAGCGGCCTTAAAGCAACCTTACCAAGACTGAAAATTCTAGAAATTTTCCAAGGAAGTAGCGTTCGTCACCTGTCTGCAGAGGATGTTTACAAACTGCTGCTGACAGAAAATCTCGATGTTGGATTGGCAACTGTTTACAGAGTGTTAACGCAATTCGAGCAGGCCGGACTACTCAGCCGTAATCATTTTGAGACAGGTAAGGCAGTATTTGAGCTCAACCAAGGAACCCATCATGATCATTTGGTGTGTGTGGATTGTGGTCGGGTGGAAGAGTTTTTTGATGAAGAAATTGAAAAACGTCAGCATCAAATTGCAAAAGAACACGGATTTAGTCTGGCTGAGCATGCGCTAGCTTTATATGGTTCTTGTATAAAAACAGCATGCCCGCATCGTTCTAGCTAAGACATTTGCTGTACTTAGCTTAGGCCGCTATTGAATAAGAACGTGCGTTATGAATGTGAAAGCGCGTTAGAGAGCAATCTGGCAGTGATGTCCACAATAGGAATCACTCTTTCATACGCCATACGAGTAGGGCCAATCACCCCCAGCGTACCAACTATCTTGCCGTTCACTTCATAGGGCGCAGTCACCACACTCATTTCTTCTACTGGCAGTAGTTGCGATTCACCACCTATAAAAATCTGCACACCGGTCGCTTTATTCGAAATATCTAACAAAGCAGCTAGACCAGATTTTTGCTCGAATACATCGAATAATTTTCTCAACGAACTCATGTTGGCTGACAGATCTGAGACCGCGAGTAAATTACGTTCTCCAGAAATCACGACTTCATCGCTATGTTCAGTCATAGCATCACTACCTGCTTCCACAGCTGCTTGCATGAGAGTGGTCATGCTATCGCGCAGCTGACGCAATTCTTCTTTGACTTTTATTCTGACTTCTTGAAAGGAGAGGCCAGCATAATGTTGATTAATGTAGTTAGCAGCCTGCGTCAGTTGGCTAGGCGTGTAGTCGGTGTCTGTGAGAAGTAATCGGTTTTGTACTTCACCGTTGGGTGCAACGATCACCAATAAAATTCTTTTTTCGGAAAGTCGCAAAAATTCAATTTGCTGAAAAGCAGACTCACGTTTCGGTGCTAACACCACACCTGCAAATTGTGACAGCGAGGAAAGCACTTGCGCCGCATTTGAAATAATTTTTTGGCTAGAGGCTGAGCTGCTATTTTGCAGACGAGATTCCACTGCTGCTTGATCGATGGACTCCACCGTCAATAAACTATCGACAAAGATACGATAGCCACGTGGCGTAGGCACTCTACCTGCAGAAGTATGGGGGCTAGCTACAAAACCCATTTCTTCCAGATCCGACATGATGTTACGTATTGTCGCTGGAGACAGATCTAAGCCAGATATTTTCGACAGCGCTCGTGATCCCACAGGCTGGCCGTCAGCAATGTAACGTTCAACCAGGGCTTTAAGTAAAGTTTGTGCGCGTATATCGAGTTGCATGTTGTGTATTCTAACGAGCGACGTCACTTAGCGCCAGTCGCATCATGAATACTTGTTGAAGTTGTCAGCCAACCTACTAAATCATACAAGTTAGTGAACGTTGCATCGGGTTGTATATGTCCGAGTTCTGCGGGTGCTGGTTGGTTTTGTCGATTTAGCCAAATACCGGTCAGCCCCGCGTTTTGCGCACCTTCCACATCTAAGCGTAAATCATCGCCTATGTAGGCAACTTGTTCAGGTTGCAGTTTTAGCGCATCGCAGGCCAATAAAAAAACATGCGGATCAGGTTTGGCTTTACTTATTTGATGTGCTGCCAGTGAAATTTCAAAATGATGCGCCAGACCGATGACCTCTAAATCTGCTGCGCCATTGGTTAATGATCCCAGTTTGACCAGCTTAGCTAAGCGCGGCAAACAGTGTGTGACATCATCAAAGAGTTGTACTTGATTTCGCGCCTGATTAAAAACATGCATGGCATTGTTCACCAATGCAGTATCTTCGCCGCAGTTTAGAAATGCGTCATGTAAGGCTTGGTGGCGCAGTGCTATTAAATCGATGGCCAATTCAGGTCGTGCTTGTATGAGTTGCATGCGGTGATGCCGCATCATTTCAATTGAATAACTAGCTGCGACTTTGGGCGCGTGGGCGGCTATCCAAGTAAATAAGACTTGTTCTGCATTGCTGATCACAGGCGCGATAGGCCATAAGGTATCGTCTAGATCAAATAGTAGGGCGTGTATGCTGCGATGATGGTTGGACTTCATGTGTAAGGCAGATTCCTGAAAAGATTTTTGCAATTATGTTCTAATCGTGCCCATGTCACAGACTAAGACAACCGCAACCAGCCATTTTCAAACCGTCGCCATCATAGGCAAGCACGGTGCTTCTGGTATTCATGAGACTTTGCTGGAGCTAGCGGAGTTTTTGCAAGCGATAGGACGCACAGTCATAGTTGAGTCGGATACCGCAAAAGAACTTAAAAATAGTCGGTTAACAGCCTTTGATCTCGATGAAATCTGTCGCCGTGCTGATCTGGCTATTGTGGTGGGTGGTGATGGCACCATGCTAGGCATTGCGCGTCAGTTAGCTTCTTTCAAGGTGCCACTGATTGGTGTGAATCTAGGTCGTCTAGGTTTTATGACGGACATAACCAAAGAACGCATGCTGCCGCTGCTGCAAGATATTTTTGATGGTAAGTTGGAATCGGAAAAACGCAGTTTGCTTGAAGGCGTGATTTTGCGTGGTGACCAAACTATATTTCAGGCACTGGCCTTTAATGATATCGTCGTATCGCGCACTGCAGCTGCCGGCATGGTGGAATTACGGGTCGAGGTGGATGGACACTTCATGTACAACCAGCGCTCCGATGGATTAATACTCTCCACGCCGACCGGTTCTACAGCCTATGCCTTATCTGCAGGTGGTCCGATTTTGCATCCCGAGTTAGATGGCATCGTATTAGTGCCGATTGCGCCGCATTCTTTATCAAATCGACCTATTGTTTTGTCTGGTAGCTGCGAAATCGTGATTCAGTTAGCAAGTGGCTATGAAGGTAGTGTGAATTTCGACATGCAATCGATTACTAATTTGCAGCAACATGACAAAGTTATTGTGCGTCGATCAGAGCACACTATTACTTTCCTACATCCACAGGGCTGGAGTTACTACGATACCCTGCGCGAAAAGCTGCATTGGAACGAATACCCATCTGTGCTTGGTCAGTTAAAATAGCAAATTAGCCTGTATTTCACATGGCGCATGCTGTGTCCGAGTGATTTGGACTAGCAACTTGCTCAAACCCATCCAAAAGAATATCCGTCCTCATGCTAAGAACCTTAGTCATTCGAGATTTTGTCATTGTTGATGCCATAGAACTGGAGTTGTCATCCGGTTTTTCCGTATTTACGGGCGAAACCGGCGCAGGCAAATCTATTTTGATTGATGCGTTGACTTTGGCCTTAGGTGGTCGTGCCGATGGCAGCGTGGTTCGAGAAGGGGCGCTCAAAGCGGATATTTGTGCTGAATTTGATTTGACAGCTGGATCAACTGTTCATGCATGGTTAGAAGAACATGCATTCAATACCGAAGATAACATGGTCATGTTACGTCGTGTGGTTGATGCAGGTGGTCGCTCAAAAGCCTTTATCAATGGTGGCACAGCGACGATTACGCAATTACGTGATTTAGGTGAATTATTAGTCGACATACATGGACAACATGCGCATCAGTCTTTACTCAAAGCGGATGCACAACGACTTTTACTAGATACGCAAGCAGGGCTGCTAGAACAAGTCAGTGCAGTCGCACTAGCATTTAAAAACTGGCGTGCAGTGAAACGTCGTCGTGAAGAGTTTGAGCAAAACGCTAAAAGCGTCTTGTTAGAGCGCGAACGTTTAGAGTGGCAAGTGGGTGAGTTAGAAAAACTTGCACCTAAATCAGGTGAATGGACTCTCATCAGTAATGAGCACAGTCGTTTGTCCCATGCTGCAAGTTTGATAGAAGGTGCGCAACATGCTTTAGATTTATTGTCCGAGAGTGAATCTTCTCCTATGCTGTCGCAAGTTGTAGCGATAGAACAAAAGCTAGGTAAATTGTTGGACATCGATGAAAACTTAAAGCCAGTATTAGAAGCGCTGGAGCCTGCGCGCATACAACTACAAGAAACTGTATACGCATTAAATGATTATGTAGGCAAACTAGAATTAGATCCGCAGCGTTTGCGCGAAGTGGATGCGCGTTTAGAAGCGCTGCATTCTGCCTCAAGAAAATTTCATGTCACGCCTGAGGAATTGCCCGATGAGTACATAAAACTCTCTGAGCATTTACAGCAATTAGCGGATGCAACCGATATGGATGCGTTACGCGAGCAAGAACAAAAGCTGAATCAAGAATACTTGGCGCTGGCGAAAAAACTTTCTACTGCGCGTGCAAAAGCCGCAGCTACTTTAGGAAAAGCAGTCACCGCTGCAATGCAGGATTTATCTATGGCAGGTGGTTCATTTGCGATTGCACTTAATGCTGCAGAACCTGCAGCGCATGGTGTGGAGCAAATTGAATTTTTAGTGGCGGGTCATGCAGGCACTACACCACGCTCGTTAGCAAAAGTTGCGTCCGGTGGTGAGTTAGCGCGGATTGCATTAGCTATATCTGTGATTGCATCAAGTTCAACTGCCACACCTACTTTGATTTTTGATGAAGTCGATAGTGGTATAGGTGGTGGTGTCGCAGAAGTGGTGGGACGATTACTCAAGCGCTTGGGGCATGATAGACAAGTTTTATGCGTTACCCATTTACCGCAAGTAGCTAGTCAAGCGGCACAGCATTTTCAAGTCAGTAAAGCGACACAAGAAAATGGCAAAACAATTTCACGCATTGCACCTTTAGATGCACATGCTCGCGTAGAAGAAATTGCTCGTATGTTGGGTGGTTTGGAAATCACAGCAACAACGAGACAACATGCGCGTGAATTACTTTCTTTATGACAGATTTAATTATGCAAAAGTATCACCGAAAAGGGCACACTATTCATGAGCTTTAATCAGGAACCGCCCTATAAGCACGGGTCATTAACTAAGACAGCAGTGTTATTCGTTAATTTGGGAACACCAGAGGCAGCAACGCCATCTGCAGTACGCGTTTATCTCAAAGAATTTCTATCTGATCCGCGCGTAGTAGAAATTCCGCGTTTGATTTGGTGGTTAATTTTGAATGGCATTATTTTGCCATTTCGTTCAAAACAATCAGCGCATAAATACGCTACGATTTGGACGCCAGAAGGATCGCCGCTAAAAATACACACTGAAAAGCAAAGTAAATTATTGCAATCTACTTTGATTGCAAGAGGCTTAGATGTACGAGTAGAAATGGCGATGCGTTATGGTCATCCTTCCGTGCCATCAGTATTGGATAAATTAAAAGCAGATGGGTTTGATCGTATTTTGATATTGCCCGCTTATCCGCAATATTCAGCGACAACAACAGCATCCATTTTTGATGCGGTTTTTTCGCATTATGCAAACGTGCGTAATGTGCCCGAGCTGCGATTGATTAAGCATTATCACGATCAAGATGCGTATATCACTGCTTTGGCGCAGACTCTACGTTCGCATTGGGAGCAGCATGGTCGCGCAGATAAACTGGTGCTGAGTTTCCATGGTGTGCCTAAGCGTACTTTGATGATGGGCGATCCTTATCATTGTGAATGCTATAAAACAGCACGCTTAATCGCTGAAAAATGTGATTTATCGAAAGAAGATTATCTCGTTACATTTCAGTCGCGCTTCGGTAAAGCGGAATGGTTGCAACCTTATACCGCACCCACTTTAGAAAAACTCGCTGCTGAAGGAGTGAAGCGGCTTGATGTGATGTGCCCTGGTTTTACCAGTGATTGTTTGGAAACGTTGGAAGAAATCGCAATGGAAGCAAAAGCAGATTTTCTTGCAGCCGGTGGTACGGAATATCGTTACATTTCTTGTCTGAATGAATCGACTCCTTGGATAGATGCGATGGCTGATTTGGTTGTTAGTCATACGCAAGGATGGCCAGTTGTTTTATCTGCGGCCCAACAACAAGCTAGGTTGGCTGATGCAGAAACAGGTCGTCATCAGGCGCTTGCCCTAGGCGCAGAGCAGTAACTTCCCTTTCTCGGAATCAGATTTTCGGTCGGTGCTAATAGCACCGGCCTGAATTTCCACAGAATTTCAGCGTAACGGTCTTGAAATTGTTGTGTTTATCCCCATATTTCCTATTGAAGATTTAAGTCATTGATATTGTTGGAGATTTTATGACGCAAGGCGAACCAGGCCAAAACGACGCAGAACCTATTCCAGCTTCGGATGCACCTGCTGGCAACCCAGAGGTACCACCCGCTGAGGCGCAAGAGCTGCCTACTTTGGAGCAAAGATGTGCTGATGCAGAAGCTAAAGCCGCAGAAATGCAAGATGCATTTTTACGAGCCAAAGCCGATGGTGAAAACACCAGGCGGCGTGCGCAAGAAGACATTGCGCGAGCGCATAAATTTGCTATTGAAAGCTTTGCAGAAGCCATGGTTCCTGTCAAAGATAGTTTAGAGATGGCTCTGAAAGTGGAAACACCCTCCATTGAATCACTCAAAGAAGGTGTGGAAATGACGCTCAAACAATTGTCATCAGCGTTTGAAAAAAATCGATTGATAGAAATTAGTCCAGAGCAAGGTGAGAAGTTGGATCCTATGAAGCATCAGGCAATTTCTATGGTGCCATCTGAACAAGAGGCAAACACCGTGGTCACGGTTCTGCAAAAGGGTTACATGATTGCCGATCGTTTATTGCGTCCAGCCTTAGTCATCGTGGCGCAATAAAGAATAAAGCATCTTTATATTTTTAGAGAAGTGGGTTGTCTATTGAATTCAGCTCGACTTACCTCACATTAGTATTAATCGAATTAATTACAGTGATTTTGAAGGGAACTATCATGGGAAAAATCATAGGCATAGATTTGGGAACAACCAATTCTTGCGTCTCCATCATGGAAGGTGGTCAACCTAAGGTTATCGAAAATTCCGAAGGTGCGCGTACTACGCCATCTATCATCGCCTATCAAGAAGATGGTGAAATTCTTGTTGGTGCGCCAGCTAAACGTCAGGCCGTAACGAATCCTAAAAATACATTGTTTGCAGTCAAACGACTGATCGGTCGTAAATTCGAAGAAAAAGAAGTACAGAAAGATATTTCTTTGATGCCTTACGAGATCATCAAAGCGGATAACAATGATGCATGGATTGCAGTGCGTGATAAAAAACTCGCACCACCGCAAATCTCGGCTGAAGTTCTGCGCAAAATGAAAAAAACCGCAGAAGATTATTTAGGCGAAGAAGTCACCGAAGCAGTGATTACTGTTCCTGCTTATTTTAATGATGCGCAGCGTCAGGCAACGAAAGATGCAGGTCGCATTGCTGGTCTCGATGTTAAACGTATCATCAATGAACCGACTGCAGCAGCACTAGCATTCGGTTTAGATAAAACTGGTAAAGGCGATCGTAAGATTGCTGTTTACGATTTGGGTGGTGGTACCTTCGATGTTTCTATTATCGAGATTGCAGACGTTGATGGTGAAATGCAATTTGAAGTGTTGTCGACTAACGGCGATACCTTCTTGGGTGGTGAAGACTTCGATCAACGCATGATCGATTACATCATTGATGAATTCAAAAAAATCAATGGCCTAGATCTGGCAAAAGATCCGATTGCATTGCAGCGTATTAAAGCTTCAGCAGAACGTGCAAAGATAGAATTATCTTCATCACAGCAAACTGAAATTAATGAGCCTTACATTGCCATGGCAAATGGCGCGCCGGTGCATTTGAATTTAAAAATTACGCGTTCAAAATTAGAATCCTTAGTTGAAGAACTGATTTCTAAAACTATAGAGCCATGCCGTATCGCGATTACGGATGCTGGCGTTAAAGTTTCAGACATAGACGACATCATTCTAGTTGGTGGCATGACGCGTATGCCTAAGGTGCAGGAAAAAGTTAAAGAATTTTTTGGTAAAGATCCACGTAAAGACGTCAATCCTGATGAGGCAGTTGCAGTTGGTGCAGCGATTCAAGGTTCAGTACTTTCTGGTGAGCGTAAAGATTTATTATTGTTGGACGTAACACCGCTCTCACTAGGGATTGAAACCTTGGGTGGTGTGATGACCAAGATGATTAAGAAAAACACCACCATCCCAACTAAATTTAGTCAGGTATTTTCTACTGCTGATGATAATCAACCAGCGGTAACCATTAAAGTGTTCCAAGGTGAGCGTGAAATGGCAGTGGGGAATAAAGGCTTGGGTGAATTTAATTTAGAAGGCATACCACCTTCTGCTAGAGGCACACCGCAAATTGAAGTGACCTTTGATATTGATGCGAATGGTATTTTGCATGTAGGCGCAAAAGACAAAGCAACTGGCAAAGAAAATAAAATCACCATTAAAGCTAACTCCGGTCTGACCGAAGAAGAGATACAAAAAATGGTGCGTGATGCAGAAGCTAATGCAGAAGAAGATAAGCGTTTGAAAGAAGTGGCTGAAGCGCATAATCAAGGTGATGCCTTGGTACACTCTACTCGTAAAGCGTTAACTGAACATGGTGATAAGCTCGAAGCAGGTGAGAAAACAGCTATCGAAGCTGCGATTAAAGAGTTGGAAGAAGCATTGAAGAGCAGCGATAAAGCGGCTATTGATGCAAAATCTGCTGCCTTAACAACTGCTGCGCAGAAGTTAGGTGAAAAAATGTATGCAGACATGCAGGCACAACAAGCTGCGGGTGATGCGGCAGCTGCTGGAGCAGGTGCACAAGCCAGTGGTGGTGGATCAAGTAAACCGGCTGATGACGATGTGGTTGATGCCGATTTCAAGGAAGTTAAAGACAAATAATTTTTTCGTCGCTCAATATGCATTGAGATGACATCACCGGGCTAACGTGGCGAAAAGGCCAATTGCCCGGTTTTTTGCATGTGTGGTTAGGACAATAAAAGATGGCAAAACGTGACTTTTACGAAGTGCTGGGCTTAGCGAAGAATGCTTCTGATGAAGAGATCAAGAAAGCCTACCGCAAGCTTGCAATGAAATATCATCCGGATCGTAATCCGGATAGCAAAGGTGCGGAAGATAAATTCAAAGAGGTGAAAGAAGCCTATGAGATGCTATCTGATCCACAAAAGCGTGATGCCTATGATCGATTCGGACATGCAGGTGTAGATCCGAATATGGGTGGAGGTGGTGGCGGATTCGGCGGTGGCGGTGCTGGATTTGGTGATGCCTTTGGCGATATTTTTGGCGACATCTTTGGTGGTGGACGTGCGCGTAGTGGTCCGCAAGTTTATCGAGGTGCTGATCTGCGCTACAACCTCGACATCACACTAGAGCAAGCCGCGAATGGTTTTGATACCACCATACGTGTGCCTTCTTGGAATGAATGCGAAACTTGTCATGGATCAGGTGCAAAAGCAGGAACAGCACCAACCACATGTACAACATGCGCGGGCCATGGCCAAGTCAGAATGCAGCAAGGATTTTTTAGTATTCAACAAACTTGTCCTAAATGTCATGGCACGGGTAAGGTGATCTTAGATCCTTGTAGCCCTTGCGGAGGTGCTGGGCGCATCAAGAAAAATAAAACCTTAGAAGTCAAAATCCCTGCGGGTATTGATGACGGTATGCGCATACGGTCAACCGGCAATGGCGAGCCTGGTATGAATGGCGGTCCTACTGGTGACTTGTATGTAGAAATTCATATTAAGCAGCACGCAGTGTTTCAACGTGATGGCGATGACTTGCATTGTGAAATGCCTATCTCGTTTGCTAAAGCTGCATTGGGTGGTGACATAGAAGTGCCTACGCTTTCAGGAAAAGTTTCGTTTGGCGTGCCAGAAGGTACGCAAAGTGGGAAAACATTTAGATTGCGAGGCAAGGGTATTAAAGGTGTGCGCTCTGGATTTGCGGGTGATTTATTTTGTCATGTCGTTGTTGAGACGCCAATTAAACTGACAGATAAACAAAAAGAGCTCATGCAAGAATTTGATAAGCTAACTTTGGCTGGTGGAGCTAAGCATAGTCCACAGAGCAAAACTTGGATGGATAAAGTCAAAGAGTTCTTTGAGTAATGTAGTGTCAAATTTAATCATCCTAAAAATGTCGACTTCATAGTCGGCATTTTTTTTGGACAATCAATTGAGGTAGTGAATTGTAAGCATAAGAACTTGTTATTTTTGCGTACTGATGCGAATGAGCGCAAGACCGCGCTATATAAATCGCTAGCAAAACAGTAGATGACTAGAATTGATAAACACTAGCTTCTAACTTTGAGCGATATGTAGTGCCGAGTCATACAAAAATTTCTTATGCAGTCATGATGAGCGAAAAAAAAACAAATTATTTAAATATACTATCAAAAAAAATAAAACTGACTAATAGATCAAGTGAGTTAGAGCAATCTATCGTTCGCATTCTTATAGCAACAGCATTAATTATTTATCTGGTTTATCAAACTCAGGTAGGCAATGATTCACAATTAAATCTCTCAACGCGATTTCAATGGATTGCAACGATATTTATCGTAGCCTCAATCACAATAAGTTTCTGCATTATCCAATCACCTGACAATTCAACATTTCGCCATGTGGTTGCGATTTTATTAGATATGGGTGCGCTAACTTATATTTTGATTGAAGCAGAAGGCCATGCATCACCATTCTATGCTATCTATCTCTGGTTAATTATTGGCTATGGATTTAGATTTGGAAAAAAATATTTATTCATTGCCCTTAGTCTCGCTTTGATAGGTTTTGGGTATGTTATTTTTAGTATTCCATTTTGGAGAAATAATTTATATCTATCATTAGGTCTTTGGGTAGGTATGCTCATGAATTCTCTCTACTTAAATACATTGCTAGGTCGTTTATATAAAGCCCTAGATCAAGCGGAAATAGCTAACCGAGCTAAGCGTCATTTCATCTCTTCAATCAGCCATGAATTACGTACGCCACTGAATGCCATTATAGGTATGGTTGATTTGATGGCATCATCGCCTCTAAATAAAGATCAAAAAGAAATGCTAGATTGTATGAGTACAACATCACAAGTTATGTTGTCTCAAATCGAAGATGTTCTCGATTTTGCAAAAATAGAAGCTGGCAAAATGACAGTAGAGAAAAGCAAGTTCGATTTATATCAACTTGTTTTTTCAATAATTGATATTTTTCGATATCAAATAAATCCAAATAAAGTAGTAATCAATCCTGTGATTGCATGTGATATCCCACAATATTTAATTGGCGATGTACGACATATACGTCAAATCATGGTCAATCTCATTGGTAATGCTGTTAAGTTTACAGAGCAAGGACGTATCACAATTCGAATTAAGAAAATCGAATCAAACAATAATAATATCGGTTTGCGATTTTTCATTATTGATACCGGCATTGGTATTGCATATCACGCTCAGCCTAGTATTTTTGATAGTTTTAAACAGGCAGATGAATCAACTGCACGTAGATATGGTGGGACAGGTTTGGGTACGGCAATATGCCAACAATTGGTGAAACTCATGCAGGGCAAAATAGGATTCTCAAGTGAGCCTGGTAAAGGTAGTGAATTTTGGTTTGATTTACCATTGGAAATAGCACATCAAAGGCAGGAAGAAAAGCATCTTGTAGTGCATAAAGAAAAAATAAATTTACTCATTGTGAGCGATCATGAAAGTAAATTAAAAAATATAACGAGTTATTTTTTAAAATATGCATCTGAAATTATTTATTCAAAATTTTCTACGGCATCAGCAGAAGCCATAGCCAAAAAAATTATAGATAATGGGAAAATAAATTTATTAATAATAGATTTTCCTATGACTATGGCGGGTCATTGTGATTTTAAATATAAAGAATTAGTTAAAAAAATAATTCATTTAATAGAGCGGTCAGAAATAAAAACCTCGATTACTACAGGATTAATGATTCCTCATGGGCTATCCAGTAAATTGGCAGATGAATTAATTATCACTTTGGGTTTAACTGGAGTTTTGCATGCACCTGTACAAGAAACCCATTTAGAAAATTATAGGCAATTGCATTGGGCGGCGAATGCTATTAATGAAATTAAAAATGTGAATAAAGTAAGCCAAGAAAATAACGGCCATACTCAAGATGACAGGATCATCCAGAAACAGAGAGGTGCTAGAGCACATATATTGATTGCAGAAGATAATCCAGTTAATAGAAAAGTCCTACAAAAAATCCTAGATCGTGCTGGATATCATTATTCGATTGCAAAAGATGGAGATGAGGCCTTAGATTTAATTGATAAAACTAAATTTGATGCCATAGTCTTAGATATGAATATGCCTGGCATGAGTGGTATAGAAATAGCGAGGATTTATAACATCATTAGTGGCAAAGATGAGCGAGCGCCCATGATTATGTTTTCAGCCAATGTCACACCTGATGCAAAGGAAAGTAGTTTAAAAGCTGGGGTAGATGAGTTTTTGCCTAAGCCAGTAAAAATAGATATTTTTCTTGAGGTATTAAATAGGTTGCTTGCTAAAAAGAAGCTGGGTAATCACCGCCAGTCAAATACTAAAACTGAAGCTAAAGAATTTGTTGAAAAAAATAATGAAATAATAGAATTAAAGACTTTGCAAGATTTAGAAGAAGTAAGTTCTGATCCAGAGTTTCTTGATGAATTAATACAAGAATTCATAACAGAGAATAAAAAAACAATTTCAAAATTTGAAGATGCTGTGCAAGTAGAAAATATTGAGGAGATAAAAGATATTTTGCATTATTTAAAAGGAGCGGCAGTCAGTGTGGGTGCTATGGAATTGCTACAGTATTGTAAAAAAATAGAAAAACTAAATTCACAAGAGTTTTATCAGTCAAAAGAAAATATATTAGTGTGTTTGCATAAATTTTCAAAAAATCTTTGTGATGTCCTTGAAAATTATCGCTACCAACGCAGAAGAAATAATATGGCTATAGTTCCAAGTGAGTCATTGGTTTCTGCTATGGTCCACACTACAGAAAATAATAATACCAATATAAATTCACAATAACTATTAGACATATAAGATCTATGAATCTGAATTAATGATTTAACGCAGATTCATAGATAAGTAAAATCTTTATGCTGCAATCAATTCTGCCTGATGAGTATTGTCAGTTTGCATTTCCTTTTTTGTTTCATTTTGTCGGATTTGAGATTTCACTATACGCCTCATAATTTGTATGTCTTTATCGCTCATTTTGAGTGCGGCATTTACCCATATTTCAGTAATGTCCATCATTTCCTTGTATGACACAGGATTAAAATGTCTGCGGCATTCATACATAGCTCGTAAGCCATTAACTTTCCTACTTTGCTGTTTAATGTAATCCATTACAGCTTTTTCGCCTTCCCCATCCTCCGCCAAAATATCAACCACACCCATGGCGAGAAGTTCGGGAGCGGCATAGATATTCCCGCTAGATATCATTTCCTCGGCCATTCTTGATCCCACACGTCTGGCTAGAAAACTATAGGCTCCCATGCCAGGAAATAGATTAAAAATAATCTCAGGTAAACCCATGCGCGCACTGCGTTCTGCAATAATAATATTGCTAGATAATGCAGTTTCAAAACCGCCACCTAGTGCCTCACCTTGTACTAATGAAATAGTAATTAGGGGCGAGAGATAATTTGTGGCGCGAGAATAAACACAGTCCACACATAATTTTGCATATTCAAGTAAGCCAGTTCGATTTCTATCTTTAATAAGTTGAGAAAATAAAGCGAGATCGCCGCCATAATTAAATACATCCGGCATGCGAGATGCAACTACATAATAATCTACTGGTTTTAATTCACCCTCATGCAGATATAGCCCACCATTTGTTTCTAGCTCTTCATCATTGAGTCTAATTTCTTTTAATAAATCAACATTAAAGCAATTCACTCCTTTGGGTTTCATATAGGTCCATAATGATTTTGAATGAGGATGATATTCAACATCAATTTGTTTAAAATTTTTCTGTCCAAATAAATCTTGAATTTTTACAGTTTTTAAAATATGGTCTGCAATATTGCTATTAATCATGTTGAACTCCTTTTTGCATACAATATGCTTGGGTTTATGAAATAAATTTTCTTTTATAAAAAAATTGAATACTAATATTTCTTTAGCTTTTAACGGCCATGCTTACAATTTGAAGATCAAATTTAGGAAATTCAAATTTTTAAGTAGTGCATCAATAAGCTTTGCAACAGGTTTCTTGAAGTCTCCTAAATTGAGATCAACATGAAACACAAAAATAGCCTAAATATTCGCTTTTTTAATTTGAATAATAGTTAGTGACTTTGTCATCATCACTAATAATTCGTGCTTTTTTGAGATATTTCAAAAAGAAGAGTAAAGATAGAATACAGTCCGGTTTATTTGATAAATCACAGTATTTATCATCAGTCATGCCACTTGTATTAGTCTAGATAAGATGTTTTGCGTGAGTTGGTATAAATTTACAAAAAAAAGTAAGAAAAATTTCACTTAGTGGATTTATCACCTTGCCTAACCAAGAAATTATGCCTCTTAGAAAAGTTATGAAATTCTTTTAGCTTGATTTCTTTACTAAGGTAAAATCTGGTCAAAATATTAATTAGGATGCAACATGAGTAATAGAAATATTAGTGAATCATTAGATCAGCTCTTGTCCAATAACAAAGATTGGGCGCAGAAAATGATTGCTAAAGATCCAGAGTTTTTTAAGAAACTTGTTGCTCAACAGTCTCCCGAATTTCTTTGGATAGGCTGTTCCGATAGTAGAGTGCCTGCAAATGAAATTGTTGGACTATTGCCGGGCGAGTTATTCGTTCATCGTAATGTAGCGAATGTGATTGTTCACACCGATTTGAATAGCCTCTCTGTTTTGCAATTCGCTATTGATGTACTAGGCATTAAACATATTATTGTTTGTGGGCATTATGGTTGCTCTGGCGTACACGCTGCCTTAGAAAGACGTCGTGTTGGTTTGGCAGATAATTGGTTAAGACATGTACAAGACGTACACCAGAAACATGAGCGCTATTTAGGCGATGTTTTGCCTTCCAAAGAAAGGCGCGATAGATTATGCGAGCTGAATGTTTTAGAGCAAGTGATTAATGTTTGCCAAACAACCATTGTTCAAGATGCGTGGGAGCGAGGACAAAGCTTGACAGTACACAGTTGGGTCTATAGCTTAGAAGACGGCATAGTGCGTGATTTAGGCATGGCAGTGAGTCAGTCAGATACACTCATGCCGCAATTTGAAACTAGCTTACAACGTTATCAATAAGTGATCTGCTGAATAACCGCTTTTATCACTTCCTAATGCGACATGCATTTTAGCGATAAATGATATTCAATCAGTAGCGCGAATTATCACCCTTATTCTATCTATCACGCTATATGAATGATTAATGATCGATAAGAGTCAGAGTGATTAGAAACTATGCTCGGTACTAGGAAAGCTTTTGTCGCGTACTGCTTGCACATAGTGTCGTATAGCTTCTTCTATGCTGTCTGCAGATTCCATGAAATTTTTCACGAATTTCGCTTTATGCCCAGGAAATACGCCTAACATATCGTGCATCACAAGTACTTGTCCCGAACAATTTACGCCAGCACCTATACCTATCGTGGGGATAGATAATTGATTCGTTGTTTTTTCCGCTAAGCTAGCAGGTATCGCTTCTAATACTAATAAAGAAGCCCCAGCTTCTTGTAATGCAAGGGCATCACTGCTGAGTTGATTTGCAGATTCAGTAGTTTTGCCTTGCACTTTGAAACCACCAAGCTGAAACACAGATTGCGGAGTAAGGCCTAAGTGGGCACATACTGGTATACCTCGTTCTACTAAAAATTTAACCGTAGGCGCTAGCCAACTACCACCTTCACATTTCACCATTTCAGCCCCATTGCGCATGAGAGTGACAGCGTTTTCAAAAGCTTGTTCTGGTGTGCCATAACTTCCAAAAGGCATATCTGCGATTATTAAAGAAGAACGCACACCGCGAGCCACACTTTTTACATGATAAGAAATATCTTCTAAGGTGACAGGCAGTGTCGAGTCATGCCCCTGACATACCATACCTAGGGAGTCACCTATCAGCAAAATATCGACATGACATTTATCCATGAGTGCTGCAAAGCTAGCGTCATAGCAAGTCAACATAGCTATTTTTTCATTATTTTGTCGCATCGTAGCTAGCGTGCTAGTAGAGATTTTTTTTCTCACGTCTTTGTCATTGGGATTTAAATACGAGGACATACTTATTCTCCGCGATTAAAAAATTCGCGCTTACCGCGCATGGAATAAATTCTCTGCATGAGCAAATCAAAATCTTCACTACTCTCTACAGGATTAAGATGTTCGGTATTCACGATGAGTAAGGGTGAGGTGTCGTAGTGATGAAAAAAACGACTATAACTTTCACATATGCGCTCTAAATAATTTTCTGATATGGCTTCTTCACTGGGTACACCACGACGACGTATGCGGTCATTCAATGTGGCAGGAGCAGCTTGTAGATAAATGACTAAATCAGCTCGCGGTGAAGCTTGATTAAAATGATCATATAGCTGGCGATAAAGATGGAGTTCATCATCATCTAAAGTGAGAGTAGCAAAAATAGGATCTTTTTCAATCAAAAAATCTGACACAACTGGTGCTGAAAATAAATCACCTTGAGTCAAATCACGTAATTGATTCATGCGCTGAAAAAGAAAAAACATTTGCGTAGGCAAAGCATAACGTGTGGCATCACGATAAAACTTTTCTAGAAAAGGATTATCTTGGGGCTGTTCTAATAATGCTTGCGCACCTATGGTCGAGGCAATGCGTTTAGCGAGGGTTGTTTTGCCCGCGCCGATAGGACCTTCTACAACGATATAACGATATTTTTCGATCTGCATAGTGTTATCCGATTTTTAGCAATAACGTGATTCATCTAGTGTAGCTAGAGAGTGACTCAACCTGCAGTTTTTCTATGCGCTGTTGACTGAGCTGCGGTAAATAATGACACGCTAAACCCTTACCAGGAATGATAACTTCCGGAGCGATTTCACATAAAGGCAACAATACAAAAGCACGCTCTGTCATTCTTGGGTGGGGCAGGATTAATGACGGTTGGTTTATTGTCTCATGATCGTACAAAAGTAGATCGAGATCCAGCGTGCGAGGCGCATTCTGAAACGGACGTTCTCTGCCAAATGCAAGTTCAATTGACTGGCATTGTTCTAACAATGCAGTAGGAGTAAGTGAGGTTTCTACTGCAACTACGGCATTCAAAAAATCATCGCCATTTGCCTCATAGGGAGCGCTTTGAAAAAGTGATGAGCAAGTAATTAGACGAGTTTTAGGTAATTTTTCTAAAGCAGCGATAGCGTTATGTATCGTAGCGATAGTATCGCCAAGATTAGAACCTAACCCTATATAAGCCCGAGCCGCGTGCATTAAGAATTACTTTCTTGATGCGGAGTTTTGTTACGAGGACGACTACTTCTACGGCGTCTTTTTTTGTTGGCCGTTGATGGAGTGGTTGACGTATTTTGACGTGTGATTAAAATTTCTCTGTCTTCTTCATCTGCCAGCATGAAAGAAGTCCACCACGTACCGAGCTCTTCTTCTATTTCACCCGAAGCGCAACGTAGTAATAGAAAATCATAGCCTGCTCGTAAGCGTGGATGCTCGAGCAATTTATAAGGGGAACGTCCAACGCGACGCAGAAAGCGTGGTTGCATAGCCCAGATATCACGCATATCACTCGTAATACGTCTTTGCAGTGCAAGTTTTTCTGCTTGACCATCTAGTACATCATCGGCTGCGAGATGTAATGCAGGAATAGATAATTCACCTGCTGCTTGATAAGCTTCCCATTTTTCTACGACTTGATGCCAGAGTAATGCAGCGAATAAAAAACCTGGTGAAACGGGTTTGCCTTGACGTATACGTTCATCTGTATTCGCTAAAGCAAGCGTGACAAATTTCTCACCGAGCGGCTGTTCTAATACGACATCGAGTAATGGCAATAAACCATGATGTAAGCCTTCTTCACGCAACTGTCGCAGACAAGCCATTGCATGACCACTCATGAGAAGCTTAAGCATCTCATCAAATACACGCGCAGAGGGCACATTATTAATTAATGGTGCCATCACTGAAATAGGTTTGCGTGTCTCTGCTGCGATTTTAAAATTCAGTTTTGCTGCAAAACGCACCACACGCAACATACGAACAGGATCTTCACGATAGCGTGCTTCAGGCACACCTATGATGCGTAATGTTTTATTTTTTATGTCAGTAATGCCGCCGTGATAATCCAATACCGTTTGGGTAGACGGATCGTAATACATGGCATTGATCGTGAAGTCGCGACGTACTGCATCTTCATGTTGTTCGCCAAACGTGTTATCGCGTAATACACGACCATGTTCATCTTTAGGCGCACCATCTGTTGCACTGCCTCTAAAGGTAGTGACTTCGATCAGTTCTTGTCCAAAAATCACATGCACAATTTGAAAACGTCGTCCTATGATAAAGGCACGGCGAAATAAACGCTTCACTTCTTCCGGTGTGGCGTTGGTCGCAACATCGAAGTCTTTAGGTTTAACGCCTAATAAGAGATCACGAACTGCGCCGCCTACTACAAATGCTTTAAAGCCAGCTTGTTGCAAAGTGTTGGTGACTCGCACTGCGTTTGAAGATAAGAGCGATGGATTAATCGCATGCTGCTTAGAGCCTAGTACGAGCGGTGAGGTGTTGCTAGTAGGATGATGCGCAACACCGAATAGACGACGGATTAATTTATTAATCATTAAATAAATGCAGCGTAGGCCAGCCGTGTTCTTGTGCATGCGCTAACAGGCGCGCATTTGGATTCGTTGCAACCGGATTGCTTACAACAGATAACAGCGGAATATCATTTTGTGAGTCACTATAAAAAAAGCTATGACTAAAATCTTGCAGTTGCTTACCCAGTGTTGTTAACCAAAGCTGAGTATTGGCTACCTTACCTGCGCCAAATGGTGGAGTGCCGA
>JACCDY010180603.1_pt1 | contig 19540 bp, 13 predicted proteins | sample 7446391 | NCBI WGS metagenome assembly JACCDY01 (sample SAMN15323451, study PRJNA562643) | freshwater metagenome | isolation source: river surface water | place: USA:Blue River Watershed | collected 2017-08-18
GCTACAGGTGCTACTGGTGCTACTGGTGCTACTTGTGCTACTGGTGCTACTGGTGCTACTGGTGCTACTGGTGCTACTGGTGCTACTGGTGCTACTGGTGCTACTGGTGCAACTGGTGCTACTGGTGCAACTGGTGCTACAGGAGAAACAGGAGCAACGGGTGCCACAGGTCTCCTTTCTATTGCCGGTCAATTATATTCGGACTATATTTTCTGGGATGACATCAACTCGGCTTGGGCTACCGAGGGCTCTACACTCCACATTGGTCAATACGCCGGTGAAACGGAGCAAGGACTCTTCGCAATTGCCCTGGGTTCCGAGGCGGGCAATTTCAACCAATCCACCAATTGTATCGCCATTGGTAACCAGGCCGGCTACGAGTACCAGGGTGCCTACAATCCCGTCTACCCCAGCTATAGTTCCCCCACTATTGCAATCGGCTACCAGGCCGGCTACTCCAGTCAACACACGGGTGCCGTAGCGATTGGTACATCCGCTGGTTATTCCTCGCAAGGTATGGTCGCCGTCGCTGTAGGTGACTACGCAGGCAAGGATTTTCAGGGAACCGGTGCTGTTGCCATTGGTCCCTCGGCGGGTCTGAGCTACCAGGGAAAGGGCTCTGTCGCCATTGGTGATACCACGGCTATCGTAAACCAGGGCTCCAATGCAGTGGCCATTGGTCCTCTCGCGGGTTTTGAGTCCCAGGGCTCCTCGGCCGTCGCTATTGGTGATGGAGCGGGCCGCTCCTCACAGGGCTACCAGTCGGTTGCCATCGGTTCCGCGGCAGGCTACTACCTCCAGAGCTCCTACACAACCGCTATAGGTGCTAATGCGGGTTTCTGGGACCAAGGCGCGCGTGCAACCGCTGTAGGTAATTCCGCCGGTTTCTCCTCCCAATCCGAATATGCCGTGGCGGTGGGCCAGGGCGCAGGTGCATGGTATCAGGCCGAGGCCGCGATTGCCTTTGGTAATACAGCCGGCTACTCCTCCCAGGGTAAGGAGGCCGTAGCAATTGGTGTAGAGGCCGGTATGAGCAACCAGGGCTCCAATGCTATTGCCATCGGTTCCCGTGCCGGCTTTGCCAACCAGGCGGCCAACAGTATCGTCATCAACGCCTCGGATGTGGCCCTCAATGGTGCTACCGCCTCCGCTCTCTACATCAATCCGATTCGTGTGGATAATGCGTTTAGCGACGGCTACCTGACCTACAATTCCACAACCAAGGAGGTTATTTACAATGCGGGTTCGGAACCTGGTGTACTCCTGTACTCCCTCAGTACGGCCACGGACACGCAGTACGCGGGCAGCACCTACACCCTGAAATGTACAAACGCGGAAGAGACCCTGGGTGGTCTCAGCGGATACAACACCACTACAGGCCGATTCACCAATACAACTGCGTGCATTATGTCGGTACTCGTGGAGACCCAGATTGCCGCGGAGCAGGGTAATTGGAATGTGGATATCCGTAAATACAACGGCTCGGTGGATGCGTCTGCCTGGACGTCCTACATCAACGGAACGAACTACGTGAACTCCTTCTCGCACTCCGTCGTCCTGCGGCCTGCGGATTATGTCTACGTCAACTATGCGATTGCGGGACCCTCTACATTCACTGTCTCCTCTCAACAAACGCGTATCCAATTTACTCAATTGTAATGGGGGCGGTTGTAAATAAACACATTTTTATATAGAAACATGGCCTCTGCTGCAATGTACTCGCAAGAGTACCATGTCCTCGGACCAACAGGCGCCCTTGTTGGTACGATGACGACGAATGGAAATAGGGTTGTCATAACGAACTTTGATGGACCTTCCGGCGTAACGGGTGCTACAGGAGCTGCAGGCGCTGCAGGAGCTACCGGTGCCTTTGGCCCGGCTGTTTTTACCCTTCAAACACTTTCTGGATCTCCTACAATCACCTCCGCGAATTCCTTAACGCTCAGCAGTCACCCACAGAGTGTTGGTAGTGCGGAATCCGTATCTACTACAAACGAAGCAGTCTATTTCAAGGCCACTGTATCCGGTGCACCCTCTTTTACTGCTGGAAGTGAATATATTGGTATGGGGTTGACCAATTATTATGGCATTATTACGGGTGGCAATTCAATTGACTTATATGGCCCTGGTGGTAAATTTGATGAGGTCAGCATTAGTAACGGTCAGACATTTGCTATTTATGCTACATCTGCGGGAGCACGGTTTTTCATAAATGGTACAGATGTTGGGTATGTAAGCTCGGCTGGTGCCACGTCCCAAGAATTTCTTTCTATTGCCACGTTTGCTAGCTACCCTTCGGGACAAAATAGCGACTTATCTAACATAAGTATCTATTCTACAGGCGCTGCTGGTGCCACGGGTGCAACGGGTGCAACAGGTGCTGAAGGCGCTACAGGTGCAACGGGTGCAGATGGTGCAACCGGAGCTACAGGAGCTACCGCCAGCATTACCAACATATCCACTACGCGCGTCCTCACCGCTGTTGGCGATGGCACCGTGAATGCGGAAACCAATCTGACCTTTGACGGCTCCACACTTTTCGCAGCTGCGCATGTGGTCCCCACCACGGATGACTACTTTACCCTCGGTACCTCTACACAACGCTGGAAACACCTCTTTGTGGGCGCCGGTTCCATAAGTATTGGGGACGCCGTGTTGGGAGCCACAGGAACCGACCTCACCGTCTCCGGCAATATCATACCTCCTGCAAATGGTTCATTCGCCCTTGGTGCAACCGGTGCACGTTGGAAAGAACTCTATGTGGGACCTGGTTCCCTAAAAATCGCCGGACCCACCGGTGCAGCCCAAGATGCCTCTATAGGTTCCGATATTGATGGAATCGCCTATGCAGAATTCGGATTTGCGACACCTTTCATAAACATTGGACCTGCCATCAGTACAACACAGGCGGTAGGAGGCTGGAAGATCGGACCCACAGGGACTGTTGGAACTGCCGTATTTGACCTGACAGTCCAGGAAAATAGCGCTGCGGGCCCTACAGGTCCCATATACTCCCTTGTGAAAAATCCGGTCGCCAAGGCCATCGGCAAAGTCCTCACTGTGGATAGCTTGAATGGCACGGATGCCGTTGCGGCAACACGCCCCTACTCCTATCCATTCCTCACCATCAGTGCCGCCTTGGCGGCGGCTGTGAGCGGTGACACCGTCTATGTGAATCCTGGAACTTACGCGGAAACCCTGACCATCCCAACAGGTATAGCCGTCCGTGGCATCAACGTAAACTCCGTTATCATTCAACGGTCTGCTGTAACCACCTCAACAACCATGGTCACCCTGAATCCCAATTGCCGCTTGGAAGACGTGACCATTAGCGTTACCACGGCTACCAACGGTGTTACCCTGAAGGGTGTGGACCTCGTCGGAAACACCGCGAAAACCTCCAAGATTCGCACATGTGTTATCAATGTGAACAGTACTGCCACCGGTGCCTCCACAACCTACGGTATTTATTCCGCCGGAACATCCGACCTGACCTACGGTAGCTCCGATACACTCAGGGCCTGCACGGTGAATGTTGGGAATACGGGAACAGGTGGTGTAGCCCGCGGTATTTATGTGGTAGCCGCGAATCGTGTGTCAACCCGAGATGTCAACATTTACGTCCATAACGGCGCCTTTCCGTCAAATGAGAATAATATTGGCTGTGAAACGACCCATGCATCAGCAGTACTACAATTGAAAACTAGCTCTATACACGGTGGAAAGGCCGACATTTCTCAAACCATGGGCACCATTATAATTGGTGCTGGAACAGATATGGTGAACAATAGTGCAAACGGTTATGGGTTTACAGTAGACTCCAATCCTGCTACGATAACCTTTGGTGCCATTGGAAACTTCAAATCTAATGTGCTAACACCCATTGGGTACTTAATGCCTGGCACAATTCCAACACCCTACATAACCTCTAACATATGTCATATTCCATTCTTCAAAACAACTATTGTGCACGCATGTGATTTTGAATCCATTATACCTTTTACGGGAGGGGACCATGTACATATAAATGTGCTTAAATACAATTCCTCCAATACAACCTCCACAATGATGTATGGTGTAGAGCTCAATACTACAAGCTCGCTTGTATATGTGGATGGGGTATCCTCATTTTCATTCTATGAAGGTGACAATATAGTTATGCAGATGTCCACCAATGTAGGGGTTGCAACGTTGAATGCCATTCAGGCAAAACTCTATCTCTATTAGAAATGAGTTCAGCAGCTGCGGTGTATGCCTCTAATATACATTTAATGGGACCCACCGGCACAGTGGGAACCATCAGTGCCACTGCGAATCAAATCGTCATCCCCAACCTACGGGATAACGGGGCGGCCACGGTATATGCCAACGCTATTAACAGTGTCGTTGTCATTACCATTCTCACGGCATCCTCCCAAGTCTATGGCGGGTCCGGCAATTTCGTCGCCATTCCAGAATCCGCAAATTACAATCCGTCCGCATACGGATACGTTCTAACAGCCGCCCACGTTGTGGTGGACCCTGGCACGAATGCTATATGTAATGATATCTGGATACACGTCACCCACCCTACCAACGCGACCTACAAAGTCAATGGAACCTCCGTGTGTGTGTTGGGAGTAGATAAGATTGCCGATGTTGCGCTGCTCCGCATTGACGGTGCCTCGTTTTCCCCGCTTTTCTACAAAGATTCCCGAACGCAACTTGCCATCGGCGACCCCATTAATATCATTGGATACCCTTTGCTAGACGATATACAGTCCATCACACGTGGCGTCGTGCGCGATTATAAGTTCGCGGACAGTAGTGTTCCTGAATCCATTTTCACGGATGCCTCTATTTTTGGGGGCAATAGTGGAGGTCCCGTTATAGCAGACGACGGTTACCAGGTAGGTATTCTCTCCTGGGGGTTAACGGGCTACGAGAATATGAACGGCGCCGTGGCCTCCTACCTCTTTAAGCCCATTATACGTTATTTTGTGGACACATATGCGGGGTCCCCTGTGAGTTTTCCAAAGGGATACCTCGGTCTCAACCATTCCTATGTGGGCCCTACGCTTGTCATGAGTTACTCTAACTTGTGCATTGAGGGCGTGCGCATTACCGGTTTTGATAACACAGTGCCCAAGACATTCAACTTCTATGATATCATCACGGAAGTTCAAGGGGAGCGCATTGGGCAAATGAACGCCCAATATCCGTTTTTTACGGCCATTCATTTACAGCGGCCAACATCTACGATAACAATGAAATTTCTCCCCTGGGTGAGTTCCACGGCTTCCTACATAGCCACGGAATCCACGACATCGGTAACGGTTTCCGCGTTCAATGCGACAGCAGATGTACTTTTTTCCACCTATCGCTCGCAGCCCCTGCGATGGCCCGAAGGTGTTCCAATGCCTACGGCTACAGGTGCTGCTGCACCCTAATTATACTGAAAGCTCAGACAACCCCATGTAAGAAGAGCTCCCAACACGCCTCCTCCTAGCGTTTGAAGACCCGTATGGCAACGTTTCTTCATACGCGCCACGGCCATAGCAACGATTCCAACAGTGGCGCCCACGATGGACCATGCGCGATAGGGGGCAGGTGTTAAGAGTACAGCACCCACCCAGAACGCTGTTGCCGTAGCCACGTGTCCCGAGGGAAATCCTGGTGCACCCCCCTGTGGTCCATTGCGGTTCCAGGTATCACAATCGCGCGCCTCTGCGGGCCGTCGGCACCATGTCATGGCGGGCCAGAGGCCTACGCACTTCGTAAGTTGTTTGGTGATTTCGGCCACAACGGCCGCAAGAAGGACCGCGGCAGCCCAGGCGAGATGTTGAAAGTCGCGGGATACCACAAAGGTGCCAATGGGTAGCAGGGAATACACAACCACCGAGGCGCTCACCGCATTCGCCGCAGAAAATTGATTACGATTTTCCGGCATTTCCTACACAGGCATTCTAAAATGTCACAGCACCAACAAGACCCGCACGTCGCTATTTATTACAATTCCGAAATCATGACGGGACACAAGCCACCCGCGAGGGGCATGGCCGCAGAGGAACCGGCGCGTATTGTAGGCATTGAGGCGATACTGAAGGGACACCAGGATATTCGCGAAGCCGTGCGTATTTGGGAGGAAACGGGAGGACGCGAGGTGCCCCTGCTGGGGGACGGTGGTATCTGGTCGTCATGTAGGATTGTCAAGGTAGATGAAGAAGCAGCTCTGACCGATGCTGCAGTAGCGGCAGAGTATGGTGAGAAAATGGTCCGCCATGCGCTAGCGAATACACCGGCGAGAGGTTCACGGACGGATGCGGGCTGCAGTGACGTGTATTGGTCCAAGGGGTCCTGGCTCGCGGCCAAGACGGCGGCTGCGGCTGCCGTAGCAGCAACAGAGGCGGCTTTAGCTGTTGCAACCGCAACCGCAACCGCAACCGCAACCCAAACACCTCAACACGCCTTCTGTATTGTGCGACCACCAGGTCATCATTGCTTTGATATGCCCGCGGGCTTCTGCATTCTCAACAATGTCGTCATCGCTGCTCGTAAAGTGCTGGCGGCGGGGAAGCGCGTAGCCATCGTGGATTGGGATTACCATTTTGGCGATGGCACGGCCGCGGCCCTATGGGGCGAGGAACATGCTATGTTTGTATCATTGCACGCCGCCAGGACACGCGATGGCTACCCCACCTATCCGAGGCCCACGGCGCGCAATTTCAAGGGCAATGGATTACGCCGAGCCACGGAGGGGCGCTGTTTCAATATTCAATGGGATACCGACGATGCCGATGATGCCGCACTCGCCTATGCCTTCCAACACGCCATCTTGCCCGCTTTGGCCCGCTTTGCACCCGATGTGATTCTAGTCTCTGCGGGCTACGATGCTTTGAAGGGCGATGATTTAGCGGGCATGGAGCTCACACCGGCGGCCTTTGGCTTCGCAGCGGCGGCCCTGACGCGCCTCCAAAAACCAATCGTGGCCGTATTGGAGGGAGGATACAATGTAGAGCTGCTGGCACACGGGGTGGCCCATACCATCCTCGGTCTTCAACAAAACCCCACCATCATGGCGGACCTGGATGCGTGGTTGGCGCAACAACCGGCGACGGAACATGCTACCGCCGTGCAGGAGGTGGCGGAGGCTGTGCTGGTTACTAAGCCAGCAGATGCATCCTAAGGCGAACCGGCACTTTCTACAGTAATCCCCATCATGTCTAGCAGCCAAGCAGCACAGCAACGACCCCGTACCCGCCTCGTTTTTTCAGGCATGCCTGCTCCCATTGTGACGGACCTAGAGGAGGTCATGCACCGAAGCACGACACATCCGCTCGTGGGCCTGGAAGTCGTGGAAGTCATCAGCCACGCCGAGGGTATTGTATTTCGTCTCAATGAAGGCGCGGCGGGCTATTCATTTTGTAGGAATGTGTGGGGCGCCGAAAACGATGCCCAAATCTTCCGACACTTCCTACAGGATCCCGTGCAATCCCTCTATATGCACATACCCTATGAAGTAAAAGAGCAGGATGAAGAAACATTCAAGGACGTTGCACGCGGCATATTGGAGCGTTATCAGAACTACGGCTCTCAACATGCCGCCAAAATAGATTGGCTTCGCTACCAGAAAGCACCAGGCAAGAGCCTGCTTATCTTGCGTGTCCCCAAGGAAATCCTGGAGGCCATGATGGCGGCCCATGGGGGCTTACTAACAACCACGGTGCGCGGTACAGCTGCTGCGTTGCGACAGGTGCCGGTACTCGCTCAGATTGTGCCCGCAGAGGCGAAGGACGAGGAGCGCCTTCAGCGCGCCTTCGTGACGCAGTACCAGGGCGGTGCCGCGGAACGCGAACAGTGCCTTGCCGTGCACCAGGCGGCTATACGTGAAGTGGTGGCCGCTAAGGATTTAGGGATTTGTATTGGCCCTATTGCCGTTTGGTCACCTTAGGGGAAAAATTGAAGGAATCAGAGGAGGGATGTGTTGGGAGTCGTGGTGAAACCTCAACAAGTCCTTCCCAAATTCCTTCGCTTCCTTACAATCCCAAAAAGATGCCTGCTACTTCCTCCTCCGTTCGCAAGACAACCGACCTCCACATGCATACCAAGTCCGATGGCACCAAGGATACACGCTACGCAGCGCCCCAGTCCGTCAAGAAGGATGGTACACGCGATATGCGCACCCTGCGCACTACAGAGCGTAAGTAATATAGGAATCCATCCTATAATAAGGACCAAAAACACCTACACAGTAAGTGTTTTTGGTTAACATCCCCCACCTGGCTTCGTTGGCGGAGGAAACCGTAGGTTCCCTCAATCCATATACTTTACATTAGGCAAGCCATTTGCAAATTGCATCCAGTTCAGACTCGTTGCCCACACCAGTACCTCCCATTCCTTATCTACAGCACCCGTAACATCTGTGGGTTGCTCCACTTCCAGGTTGAGTCGCATATCTACACGGCTCGCATTCGCGGACCCACGCGGGTCAAAGGCGTTCGGGCGTTCGCTGAAATTCCAACAGTACACGTAATTCCCAAAAACGCGAATGCCTCCTGTCGTAGGCAGGGCACCCACCTGGCGTACCACGGTTTCCGTCTCGTCAAACCAGACAGCCGTGCCGACTAGGAGCTGGGCCCGTTTGAGGAGCGGCCTGCGCGGATTCCAGGTCGGGTCCATATCCCCCTCCAGCGTCGCTGAATAGTTCGTCCAATCTGCCCGCAAAGCGGTCGCCTTGCGGCGGAGCACCCATACCAGCTGGGTAACGGGGCCGTTCAGGGCGGTCAAGGGTAGACCGATGTTTATTGTCGTACCATCCGCAACACCAACAGTATACTTGAGCGGCTCGCTGAAGCGCATTTCCGTCGTCGGCTGCATGAGGAGCTCGTGTTGGTAATCGCGGTAGGCCTTCCGAAGGTCCCCGTCAATCAGGGCCGTGCCACAAACCATCTCGGCTACCTCCAAGGTCGGCACACCATACCCTACCGTCTTCGTGCGTTGAAATGTAAAAGGCACCGCGAGGTCCAAGATTTGGAAGGACGAATTAAGAGGCGAATCGTCACACGCCGTCTTATTTTTGCCGAGTAAGCGCACGACCTCATGAAATGGTCGTAGCGTTATATGGATACGGAGAGGGCGTGTTGAGGATATGAGAGGAAAGGAGACGTTCAGATGGCGTGCGAACCAAAAAGGGAGGTAACAGTACACCGAGCCATCCTCGGTTCCACCCGTAGGTCCCAATACACTATCATCCCATCCTATAGCCTTTCCACAATCCAAGGCAAGCCGGCTCCATACATCAATCCAATCACCGCTCCATTGTTCCACAATCACGCCATCCACTTCCAGTTCCGCGAGGGCTATTGCGGCGGACCCCAAGGATTTCGTCCATACCCATTCGCTTGCAGCATCCACATACTGCCAGTCTTTTTTCACATACAAGTGGTTGTAGATATCAGCAGGAAGCCAGTGAATCGGTTTGATACGAAAGGCCACCCAGGATAGCATATCCGTTTCCCAGGGATAGGGCACTGTAAAGGTAATGCGCTTGCCCCATTCCGCTGCACCCGCAACCGGCCATACATGTACATCGGGAACGAAGGAATGGTATCGCTCAAAACGGGGCTGATACAGTGTATCCTTGCCGTCCTTGGGATACACGAGCTCATCAAATCCACCACGGTCCACGAGGGATACCAGCTTTTTCATGGTTCCCACAGGGGCTGCGCCAGTCGCTGCGCCAGTCGCTGCGCCAGTTGTGGACATCTTACTGTATGTCGGGATTCCCAACATGTAGTAAAAAACGTACATTTATGCTGCTCCGATTCATTTTAGGGAGGGGTCAGAGGGGAAAGCGCCGAAAGTTGGCTTTGCCAACTTAGGCGCCTGACCCCACGGCAACTACGTTGCCGTGGGGAACCGTGGGTTCCCTCATGATTTCCACTGCGTATTGCAGGTTGTACAAATGTACTGGAATTTCAGGTTCGTCGGATCCGTCTTGATGTAAATGACATCGCGTTTGGATTCATCGGTGCGGGAAGCACATTCGGCATTCGGACAGCGCAAGGTATTCACGTGCGGGAGTGTAGGGTCATGGAGTGTATATTCATTGATGACGACACCGGAGGCAGCACCGGCTGCCGAGGAACCCGAACGGAAAGAGGTCTCTAAGATAAGCGCCTCTTCCTTGGATTTCGGCTGTAGGAGCTCACGATACCCACAATTCCTACATTGATAACTCACCTCTTTTTCTTCGGTGGCATCCAGGTACAGGAAATAGGAACATTTGGGACAAAATCGCATTCTTGTGTTATGGTCTTTCTAATGATGGGAGTGGATGTTGGTTGTTGTGGTTTGCCATGGTTCAACTTTGGGCCGCCGCGTCCTTTGCCTAGGACGAGCACATCAGACATTCAGCAGGTTGCTGCTGTTCCTGCTTCGCAGCATGCACCTGTAGGAGTGCCGGGTCCACCGTGAACTTCTGGGCTGCGGCAGCAGCCCTGGTGCGCAAATAGTAAATGCCCGTTTTCAGACCCCGCCTCCATGCATAGAAATGCATAGATGTGAGTTTACGGTAATCTGCATCGGCTAAGAAGAGATTCAGGGACTGGCTCTGGCATACGTAGGGGCCGCGGTCGGCAGCCATATCAATCAGCGTCTTTTGCTTGATTTCCCACACGGTCTTGAAGACGTGCTGAATTTCCTCGGGTACTTGAGGGAGCCCCTGTACGGACCCATTGTTCGCAATAATGAAGTCTTTCAGGTTTTCACTCCAGACACCGGCGGCCTGGAGCGCCTTCACGAGATGGCGATTGACCACGATGAACTCGCCGGCCAGTGTACGGCGTGTGAAGATATGGGTGGCATAGGGTTCAATGCACTCGCAATTGCCGAGGATTTGGCTTGTAGAGGCTGTGGGCATCGGGGCAACCAACAGGGAATTGCGCATACCCACGCGGCGAATCGCATTCACGAGCCCATCCCAGTCCAAGTCGGCATCGGGTTCGGGCTCCACATTCCACAGGTCGTATTGCAAGCGGCCCATTTGTGCTGGTGAACCCACCCAGGTTTCGTAGGGTCCCTCAGTAGCCGCGAGGTCACACGACGCTTCACATGCCGCATAATACATATGGGCAAAGATGCGGCGATTCAGCGTGGCGGCCGCCGCGTCATCCCAAGCGAGTCCGAGCATCGCAAAGACGTCTGCGAGTCCCTGCACGCCGAGGCCAATAGGGCGATGGCGCATATTGGAGGCACGTGCCTCTGGAATCGGGTAGTAATTTGCGTCAATTACACGATTTAAGTTACGCGTTGCCACGCGGACGGTGTGTCGGAAATCCGCGAAATCAAATGCACCGTCCTTGACGAACGCCGGTAGCGAAAGCGACGCCAGGTTACATACGGCGGTCTCTTCGGGCGACGAGTACTCAATGATTTCCGTACAATTGCCCGTGAGAATACCATTGAATACACCGGCGTGATTGACGGGTTCGTTGAAACAATAGGTATCGCACGTGCGACCATAGTCCACCACATCCCATACCACGGCTTCCAACACATCTCCCTCAGGTGTCTGCCATTCGCGGAGGGAGTCCCCGCGGCGCAGGTCGCGCGCCTGGGCACGTGGTACATCCGCCAGGCTCATTGCATCCTCGGCACGCGAGTCGCGACGAATCAGGAACTTATGATACGGCGTGCATTCTATATGCTTATGTTGGAAATGGGGGGTTCCTGTTGCAGGATCACGGCATGCCACAACTACATCCACTCCCAACACAGGTTGATTCACACCCGTCTGCTCTACGCGCGTTTTGGACCACGCGTTACCATTCCACACCTCCACATCGCGGCCCTTCAGGGTGTGAATAGGAACCTCACCAGCCTCGCGTGTGAGCACGAGGGTCTCAGGGGCTACGCATAGATTAGAGGACTTAATGACGCCGAGGTTCTGTTGATTGCTCTTGAGGTTCGCGGCATCTTTGTAGAGGAGGTAGGGTGTACCCGTTTCAATTTGGCTATCTAAGATACGGAACCAAAGGTCCTGGGCCTTTACAGTCTTACGACCACGCCCCTCGGCCTCGTAGCGTTCGTAGAGGGCCGTAAACTCCTTCCCCACGACATCGGCGAGTCCAGGTGCCTCATTCGGGCAGAAGAGCGTCCAGTCGCCATTGGCATCCACGCGTTCCATGAAGAGGTCCGGTACCCACAGGCCGTAGAAGAGGTCGCGGGCACGCTCCTCCTCGGAACCGGTACTTTTCTTCATTTCCAGGAAGTCCTCCACATCGGCGTGCCAGGGCTCCAGGTATATGGCAAAGGACCCGTTGCGTTTGCCACCGCCCTGGTCCACGTAGCGCGCCGTATTATTATACACACGGAGCATGGGCACTACGCCATTGGACGTGCCACCTGTGCCGCGAATCAAGGACCCGCGGGCTCGGATGTTGGAAATGTGTATACCAATGCCACCGCCGTATTGACTGATGAGCGCACAGTCCTTCAGGGTATCATATATGCCGTGGATGCTATCCCCCGAATCTTTAATAGCAAGTAGAAAGCAGCTACTCAACTGCGGTCTCTTCGTTCCCGCATTAAAGAGCGTAGGTGTTGCATGCGTGTATTTTTTGAGGGACATAAGGTCGTACATTTCAAAGGCCTTCTGGAGGTCATTGGGCCAGATGCCAAGGGCCACGCGCATCCAGAGATGTTGAGGGCGCTCTACAACGCGACGCTCCGTATCGCGCAACAAATAGGCACGTTCCAGGGTCTTGAAACCGAAGAAATCCAACAAGTAGTCACGGTCGTATTGGATATGGGCCTCAATCGCAGCAGCATGTTGGCGTACGGTGGCAACGAAAACGGGATCCAAGAGACTCGCGGGTTTTCCAGTGCGGTCCAGGACGGCGTCCAACGTATCCACAGCTTCCAACATCGTCTTCGGTGTCGCCTTTTGATGATTGGATATGGCGATACGGGCGGCGAGCGTGGCGTAATCAGGATTCGTGGTAGACCAGGCGAACGCTAGATTGGCGGCAATGGTATCCAACTCCGTTGTTGTAATACCGTCAATCATACGTGTAAGGACGCCTTGGGCGACCCGTGTAGGATTCACGGCGAGGCCTTCGGCAGCCTTGGTAATACGCTCTTGTACCTTCTCAAACGCCACGGGCTCGGATGCGCCACCGCGCTTTACTACGTACATCGCGGACATAGTATTGGTTGTGGTAGTCTCTAACATTTGTTCCGGGGGTGTGTGATGATTGCTGCCGCGATGCATGTAGGACGGGTTCACTTTTGGAACGCAGGGCAGCAACCGCGTTCAGCGGTGCCAAAAACTATTCCGGACCCTTCATGGAGGGGTCCTCTCTCCCTTCTCGCGATAGCTCAGTCGGTAGAGCAGTGGATTGTAGATGCATGTACATCTAAATAAAGCTCCACGAGTCACCGGTTCAATTCCGGTTTGCGAGAACGTTCCCCGTTAGCACAATAGGTAGTGCATTCGGCTGTTAACCGAAAGGTCGCTGGTTCGAGCCCAGCATGGGGAGAAACATACATACACCATTTTTGAGTATATTCAGTATAGTCTCAAAAATGGTAAAGGGAGAGATGTGTTGAGAATCGTGGGTATGGCAATGGCTCTCAACAAATAAGCCGCCGTCCTAATTAGCAGGAAATAGCAATGAATAGCGGAGCCTATTTTTTCATTGCCGTTCTTATTATAGTGTCGCTGACCGTCCTCGCCTATGCGGGCGAGGATAAGTTCAAGGCAATGGAGACTTTTGTAGGACTTCGTGGTGGTCAAGACGCGGCCTGGATGCCTACGGCATCCGGCAGGAATCCCGAGGGTATTCCTGAGGGTGCCGTGGCCACCCTGGAGGGTGCACCGGCAAAAACCCTGGATACCGAAATGCTCTTAACATCCGACCGGCTCATACCTATGAGTGCCGAGGAATCCGATGCTGCCTGGGGCAGAATGACATCGGAGCGCTGTTACCGCAGTGATATGGGGGAGGTCCTAAAACCCACCCGCAACTTCCTACAGCGCACCAATAACTATCCCCGATCCCATCCCGATTCGTGTTCCGCACCGAACCACGAGTTTGTGGGTACCTTTTACCGCCCCCATGAGGGTGTGGGTGCTACACCTGCGAAGGGACTCCCCTATCCAGCGGGGGCTACGGGTGCCCTGCCGTGCGGTATGTAACGTCGCTAGCCGGCGTATCTAAACATTCCCTACACTCATCCTAAGTATCATTCTTCTACGGTACTTTCAAAAATAGCTATGGCACGCGAGGCGGATAGTTACCAGCAGTTCCTACACATCCTGGCGATTGTATTGATTATTTACCTTATCATCAACTGGGGCATTATTATCGGTGATACATTGGGTCTCTGGCTCCCCGAGCCATGAAAGTGTTAGGGCGCACTCCCATGCGGCCAATTGGTCCATGAACCCATCGTTGGGGTCCACGACTTTGCGGCGGGCCACGACGTATTCCACGGCTTCCTTGCGTGTCCAGTGGCGTTTCCACATGAGATAGGCAATCATGAGGGTGGCACTGCGACTGACACCGGCCGCACAATGAATGAGAACCTGGTCGCCACGTTGGCGTGCAGCTTCTATGAACTCAATGACGTCGTGGAAATACTCGGATATGGGCACTTCGCATGCATCATCAATCGGCAAATGGAACCAGTTGCGGGCACCAACTTTCTCGTGAATCCGCCACAGCTTCACCTCTTCAAAGGTAAGGGCCGTAACGATGGATTGAAATCGCACATACTCCGGTTGTTTGCCATCAAATGATACGTATCCGTCCTTATCACCGAGCCAAAGGCCGTCTTCCATTTTATCGCATACATTACCCATTGTGTTGTTGATTGGTTAGGTCAATAAAAAAAGAGGGAGTTCATTTTTGTTGGTTATCACGGGCTGTTTAGTCGCTCTCCTCGGATTCGTAGCCCTGTTCGTCCTCATAGTGAATGTGAATCTGATTGTTGCGCACGGAGAGGACGCCACAATCTGTTGGGTCCTCGCCGGTCCATTGGACGGCCCCGTTCACCTGGATGCCGAAGGGGCGAAAGACGTATTCCACAAGGTATTCCAACCACTCTACAAAGTGTGCGAATTGCTGCCATCCCTCAGGACAACCGATAGTCGTCGCTGTTACGGGCTGCCAGAGGCAGCGGAGACCTGGTTGACGCAAAGGCGCCTCATTGTAATCTACGATGGCTGGATGGTTGTCGGGCAACGTTTCAGTAAAGAAAGAGCCTTCAGAGCCATAGGGATGTGTAGGGAACGCGGGGTGTCCATGTGCACCACCGAACGCTTCTTGAAGTTTCGCAACATCGTATTTCATACGCCGACTGTTGCGAAACGCTATTAGAAATGCGGACTCCTCTTGTGTAAGAGGACGGGAAAGCTGGAAAGAACCGATAAAGCGTGTTGCGTATACCATTCTGTGCAGGTGTGTGTGAGTATGTAGCTGTGATTCTCAACATGCGCTATGTATCCTTCACTTTTTATACTCCATCTGCGGACTGTATCATGCGCATGCGGTGTATTTCAGTTATTTGCGTTTCCAGAATGGATGACGCGAGGGCTTTAATGTGGGGACTGCGAAGCGTGCTGGGTTTTTCCAGAATATATCGGGATGTATGGACAGCCATGGAATGATGGGGTATCATATCGCGCACCCATTGGCGATTGTCCACCCACCATTGACCACGAGCGGCCTTGTAGCATACCGCGATTCCCAACAAAGCAACGAACCAGCCCCACGAGGGCAGGGGATGCATGAAGCCTTCTATGCAGACCATGGCGAGACTCATAGCCGTCGCTACGTATAGTTGATTCAGGGAGATTTGATGGTCTGCCCAGGTATCCAACATCATTGCCGGCATTGCCCACAGATGTAGGATCATCATAGATGTAAACATAATGAGATGTGGCCACATGTCTTGTCTAGCACCTACTCGTTAATTAAGTAGCCGGTTTTTTAAGGGAACCGTAGGTTCCCCTTTGAAGCCCGATAGTCGGCAAAGCCGACTTCGGGCCTGAGCCGCATGTCGGCTCAGCCGACTGCGGCGACCCCTCCCTTCAATGCCCCTTCGGCAAGACGATTCTTGTGCAAGATACGAAGGGTCGCCTCGTTCACATGGGAACAGAGTTCGGCCATATGCCACTTCTTGAGCGCCTTGACACCCTGTTCTTTCAGGGCGGCCCATATTTCATCCTTCTTAAAGGGGAATGCCGATGCTTGTCCCTTGGAGGTCGGACAGCGCTTCAAATCGTATTTGGATATGTTGAGAGTGTTTGTTGGTTGTAGTGCTGGCACAGGTGCTGGTGCTGGCGCTAACAACTCTTGCTCTTCTTCCTGAATTTCTTGGATGCTTATGCGCGGTTGTTGAGGTTGTTGAGGTTTCTTGGGGGCCTTTTTACAGTGTCCCTTCTCGGACCGGATTTCACCAGGTGCGCATTTCTTCACACATTTACCTGAAATAGCCGAACGTTCCTGGTCCTCGGGGCACGGCTTCTTCGCAGCGGGTTTCTTTTCGGCCACAGGGGCTTTCTCTTGGCGTTTCTGCATTTCCAACACGCGCCTCTCCTCCTCCTCTATTTCCGCGAAGGGCTGTGTAGGTTCCGTGGCGGGTTCCTCCTCTTCCAACACATCTGCGATGATACCCTTTGTGACCTCCTTGGGTGATTCATCCAACCAGCTCAATACCACCGAAGGTAGCTCAGATTCGCGGAGCATGGGTTGCTTCGTCTTCTCGGATGCCAAGGGCAATCGGTCCGGTGTTAATATCACATAGAGGCCGTCTTGAAGGCCATTGTCTTTTGCGTTCTTGGTGACCTTGGTTACCAGGCGGCCCACGAGTTCATAGCCGTGGCAAGTATCCCGTGTAAAAAGCACAGAAATACCATTATTGCTGGCGACGTGTCTGTAAAAGGCCATTTCTCCCTCGGATTGTAATATACGCTCTGCATCCGACCACGCTGTCGTGCCCAAAATAGCGGCCCATGCAATAGCGCGCAGGTTCTGTCCCGTAGCGGCAGCGGGCCACACCATATGTGTAATACCTTCCCATGTGAGTGGAATACCCTGGCGCGAGGCTTCACATCCAACATTCTCCGCCCCCAACTCCTCTGGGATGACGAGGCCCTGTGTATAGCGTGTTGGAAGCCGTCCCTCCAACCCGAGGGCCTGCCACACACCCGCGTCCCCCCGTCCCTCAAACGAGAGGAGAAGAGTATCCCGTTCGCGCACAACGCCCACAGGTGGCCGCAGGCGTGCTACGGAACCCGTGAGAATCTGTTGGGCGGGTTCATATGTTCGCATTAACTCATCGGCAAGTCGGGCCGTTATGACAAAAACGGGGTCCGCAAAACGTTCGGTGGCCACGGTGTGTATTAGACACGTGTCTTCGTCGGTGGACCAGGCGCATGCGCCATCACATTGGCCCCTCGGTAAGCGGAGGCAGTTTCGGCGGAGTGTTGAAATGTCCCAGACAGTGCCTTTATCACCAACATGTAGCCACTTCGCAACCACGGGTCCCAACAGTAAGTCCATGCGCTTACGCAGTTCGTAGAGGGGCAGCTGGGCACGCTTTGCTCGCAGGTCCTCAATGGCCTTCTTGTAGGGTTTGCCGGCGGCCGTATTCAACCAGGCACCGAGAGATAGGCGCACGTGTTGATACGATTCCTCCAGGAGTTCCTCGGGATTGCTGCTGATTGCCGTGGCATCCTCTTCAGCATGCGACATGCCCGACAGCCAGGGCAGCTCATCTATTTGCACGGACCCGCGGAATTGCGTGTACATCGGATGGGAGATAACCGCATCTTGTTTAATGGGTTCCAGGGGTATTATAGCACCGCAGCGCGTTTCCAGAGCGACCAACATAGTTGCCTCCGTCTTTCCGACGGAACGTGGCTGTGAGCGCAGTTCCATGGGCAGGAGTCCACCAAAGAATCGGATGAGACCCGTGGCGTTTTCCGCGGTTGCAGCGGCGCCGACCAGGAAATTCAGTAGGGGCACGAGAGGAGACAAGGGTAGCGCCTCCACATCATAGCGGGATACCAGTGCCACATCCACGGTGCCGTCGTCTACCGCGGGTACAAAGAGGGCTGAATCGCCGTAACGCACCACGACACCCACAAGGCGCCGTGTACGGTCGCGGAGCAGGTAGTCCAGTGTCACGTTCTCTTGTTTGCGCAGAACAGCGAGGAGTGCACGTAGGCGGGGAATACCGGTTTGAGGGGCATCATCTTCCAACCAGGGATACGATACCGCCTGGGGGCGACCACAGCCCACCCGTGGGTCAAAAAAGTCGGCATAAAAGGCTGCTAGCGGTTCGCGCAGGGCAGGTGATAATTGGCCGAAGGCGACGGATTCGGGATCCAACACACCCAACAGTTGGTCCGGTCCCTCGTAAAACATAAGGGGTTCCACGATGCGGGTGCGTCGGTCCTCCCAGAGCAGTAGAAGAGGCGGGCGCACCGCCTGGTGGCGCAGGGATACGCCGAGGGCGGGACACCGCAATATGACATGGTCGTTCACATCCGTTGTAAGGGTCGCGAGGACAACGCCGGTGGCTGTGAAGAGTCCTGGTGCGGTGAAGAGGTGCTCCCAGAGACGGAGCTCCTTACGCTGGCTCTGGTCGGCCACGTAGGTCTTGAAGCGGTGCCAGGCGCCGTAGAGGAATTCGGCCTGTGCACGCTGGGCCGGCAGAGGAATACCCATGCGACCGCACCACGTCTGGAGTTCACCAGGTGTTGGCCGACTTTCGGGGTCCGCGAACTCAGCCGGCAGCGTACCGTAATTCGCCTGTTGGAAGGCGTGGAATGTCAGGACTTCCTGGGTTTCAAACAGTTCCTGGTACACCTGTTCAGGTGTAAGGGCGGCGGTCTGATACGGTGGGACAATATGAGACACCACGGCGCGTGCATAGGCAACGAGTTGCAGCAGCATATTCCCCACATTCCTTACACGCGTCCCGAGTCCCAGGCGGAAAAAGGCGTGTCCACGGAGCTTCGGATGCGTATAGATTTTACCGTGTTTAGGGCTTTCCAGGTATTGCTTCGCGTCCTGGCCAAGGAAGGCATCCACGGCTTCCGGCACGAGCCCCACCTTTCCAAGTTCCAGGGGAAAACTGGAGGCCGCCAAGATATACGCGCGCACAATGGCCTTCGCTTTGAGTTCCACCTTCGTTTTCTCCTTGTCCAAGAAGCGGTAGGTATCCTCGGTAATCCCTACAAAATCCGCCGCCTTGTAGTCCAACTTTATGCGCGCCTCGGTGAAGACGTCCATGAGATTGCGGGTTTGCACGAGTTCCACGACGGCCTCTTCCTTTTCGGCGGGGGTCTTGGGGCCCGTCTGTTGGATGGCGGGGAGTTCCACGATGGGCGTAGGGAAAGGCGCGGCTTCGGTGGGGGGTATGAGACTGCCTGGGTCCGTGAAACAGCAGGGCACCACGAAACCCTTGGGGTGAAAGAGCTCCGACCCGAAACCCGCAAAGCGAGCGACGACACCCGTAGCGGATTTCGTAGTCGCTCCACGGCGCA
>JACCDY010490381.1_pt1 | contig 19533 bp, 20 predicted proteins | sample 7446391 | NCBI WGS metagenome assembly JACCDY01 (sample SAMN15323451, study PRJNA562643) | freshwater metagenome | isolation source: river surface water | place: USA:Blue River Watershed | collected 2017-08-18
AACCGCAATGGCGATGAGTTGGTTGACTACAACGTTCTCGATGGTGGAAAGACCCTTGCCCGAATCTATGGCGAGCGAGACCTGTTGATTGCCGAGGCCTTGCGAGAGAACATTTGGACCAAGCTCGACCCTGCCGGTCTTGCTGCAATGGCGGCGGCACTGGTTTATGAAGCCAGACGTGACGACGAAGAATGGGAGCCGCGGTTGCCCAAGGGCAATTTTGCAGAAGTTGTCGGCGAGACCCAGCAACTGTGGTCAGACCTCGAAGAACTAGCCGAGCACCACAAGCTTCGTCGCACGAGCCCTCTAGATCTAAGTCTTTGCCTGCCGATACATCGATGGGCAACCGGAGCAAGGCTAGATGCGGTGCTTGAAAGCGCCGATCTGTTGGCTGGCGATTTTATTCGCTGGGCCAAACAAATCATCGATGTGCTTGACCAAATTGCCCAGGCCTCGGGCCCTGAGTTGGCTGAAACTGCCAAAAAAGCCGTAGACAAAGTGAAGCGAGGAATCGTTGCGTATTCCTTCTATGGTTAAGCGCCTCGCCCTAGCTGCGGCAGGAGGTTTTGCCTCTAGCTTGGCAATGCCGCGAGAAGACCTTTGGCCACTCATCTTTGTTTCGGTCGCAGCCCTAACCTTGTCGGTTCGAAACCTAAAATTCTGGTCTTCGTTGTCTGTGGGATTCGTCGGCGGGATGGCGTTCTACCTAAGCCAAATTGAGTGGTTGACGCTCTACCTCGGTCCTATTCCGTGGCTGGCTCTATCTACTCTCGAAGCCGTCATTTTTGCCATCGGTCTGGCGCTCCTAAGCTTGGTGTGGCGATGGCTGGATGGCCGCCAATTGGGCAGGTTTGGCAGCCTTCTAATCGCAGCAGCACTTGCGAGCATTTGGACCGCAAGGGAGTGGGTGTCGATCACCCTGCCATACGGCGGTTTTCCATGGTCTCGTCTGGCGCAAACCCAGTCAAATAGCTATTTGAGCAAGTGGGTATTTGTTGGCGGGCTCGGTTGGCTAACCTTCGTAATCGCCTTCATTTCAATCGCTGTTCTACTGATGTTCCTGAATCGCGAAACCAAGTTGGCCAAATCCGCGCTGGGCGCGATTATCGCGCTATTTCTGGCGGCGCCGATTGCTATCACTCCATCCGCAGACGCCGAGGCGGGAAGCTATCGAATTGCTGCCGTTCAGGGAAATGCAAACGCCGGGCTTTTTGCAAACACCAAGCGCGGCGAGGTGTTGCAAAACCACATCGACGCCACCGGCGAAATGCTAAAAGATCCGAAGTCCGAAGACTTGGATGTGCTGGTCTGGCCAGAGAACGCCAGCGATCTAAGCCCTTTTTCTGACGCCAGAACCTATCAGGACCTCCAAGAATTGGTCAACGATAAATACCACGTTCCGCTGATATTCGGCACAATCACGGCGCGGGGCGACAAGGTTTACAACAGCTCGATTCTTTGGACCCCGGGGCTTGGCCCAACCGACTGGTACGACAAAAAACGCCCCGTACCCTTCGCCGAATACGTTCCAGACCGCGACTTCTGGTATCGGCTTGCACCTGACTTGATTGGCCTGGTGTCTAGGGGCTACACCTTTGGCGAGCGAGACGGCATCTTTGAGATCGGACCGGTAAAGCTGGGCACGCTGATTTGCTTTGAAATTGCCATCGATGACATTTCTCGCGACCTAGTTCAACAGGGCGCTCAGGTGATTCTTTCGCAGACAAATAATGCGGATTTTGGAAGAAGCGACGAGACCTTCCAACAGGCGGCCTTTGCCAAGCTGCGAGCGATTGAAACTGGCAGATCTGTAGTCAACATTTCTACGGTTGGCGTATCGGCAATTTATGCAGCCGATGGCACCACTTTGGCAAGCCTGCCAACTTTTGAGTCGGGTTCGATGATCCAAGATGTGCCGCTGCGAACCAGCATGACACCGGCGATGCTTATCGGTCGCTATGTTGACCTAATCATCAACCTGATTGCGCTGGCAATGATTCTTATGGCCGCTTTGCCCAGAGCCAGAAAGTGGCGAGTAGCTTGAGCATATTGGTGATCATGCCGACCTACAACGAGTTAGCCAACCTCGAACGCAGCATCAAGAGCGTTCGTGCTGCTCAGCCGCACGCGCACATCCTGGTGGTCGACGACAACAGCCCAGATGGCACGGGTGCACTAGCGGAGCAGTTGGCGGCTAAAGATTCTCAGGTGAACGTGTTGCACCGACGCAAAAAAGACGGGCTCGGTGGAGCCTATTTGGCTGGGTTTGCCTGGGCCTTCGAACTCGGCTTCACGACCATTGTCGAAATGGACGCCGACGGAAGCCATCGCGCCGCGGATTTAGCTAAGTTGCTGGCGGAGACTCAGAATGCCGACCTGGTGATTGGATCACGGTGGGTCGAAGGGGGAGCGGTGCAAAACTGGCCTTGGTATCGCCGGGCGATCTCGCGCACGGGCACGTTCTATGCCGATGTGATGCTCGGGAGTCGAGTCAAAGACATGACTGCAGGCTTTAGAGCCTTCGATGCGGAATTTTTGAAGAGCTTGAATCTCGAAGGAATTGCATCGCGGGGTTACGGTTTTCAGGTCGAAATGGCTTGGCGCACGCAAAAAGCCGGAGGCAAGATCGTGGAGGTTCCAATTACCTTTGTCGAACGAACCGACGGTGCTTCAAAAATGACAGCAGCCATAGTGCTCGAGGCTCTATGGCTGGTCACAAAGTGGGGCGTTAGCCGCCGCTTAGGTCTATAGGTCGGCTTGTCCGCCCGCGCGACGTGCGCGAATGTAGTCAAGGCGCTCCTGCAAAATCTCTTCTAGCTCTTCGCGAGTGCGACGCTCAAGCAGCATTTCCCAGTGTGAACGAGGAATCTTGTCTTCGACTAGGTCGAGGGTGATTTGCTTGCCGTCTTCGAGCTGAGTGCCTTGCTGAGGGCAATTCTTGCACTGCCAGGTCTGAGGAATCTCGGCATCGGCGGCAAAAACAATCTCCGAAATGTGGTTGTTTGCACACTGAAATTTGTGGGTAACGCGAGCCGAATAGTTAACACCGCGTTCGCTTTCGAGACTCTGGGTGCCTAAGCGCATACCGCGCATGGTCTGCTGGGCCATTTTTCCTCCTGTATGGTCGCCCTTTTGGGGCTATGTCGAGATTCAACTCGGCAAGAACTCTCAATCATCCCGTAAAACGAAAGTTTTCGTCAGACCAACTCACTGCATTCGCAGGGTATTAACAGCAAGATCGACTCGATCGGTAACGATTCCGTGTGCCCCGAGGCCAATCAGTCGGGTCATCTCGGCCGGTTCGTTGATTGTCCAGAAGTGAACTTCGAGCCCGGCGTTGGCCATCGCTTCAATGAATTTGCGGTTGTCAAATCTCATTACCCCAGCAGAAATGGGTAGCTGCAACAGTTGAACCGACCTGGCCAATCGATTGATGAGCGACTTGAAACCGAAAAGATAGCCGATGTAAAGGCCAAGAACCCTAGACGAACCCGCCGCAGACGCCACCTCGCCGTGAAGTAGTTTTAGAGCTGCAGCCCGCCTCCGTTCACTGAACGACGTGACCAACACCCGGTTGCCGGCCTGCAGACGATTGATGACCTCGGCGGCTGGTTCAATGACCCCCCAAACCTTAAAGTCAAGGTTGAACCTTGCGCTCGGAAAAGCCGTTAGAGCCTGCTCGAGCGTAGGTATAAAGCCGCCATCAATTAGCTCTAGGCCCCGAAGCTGAACCAAGGTGAGCTCTGAGATTTTGTGGGGGAGGCCGGCAACCCGAGACAGGTTGTCATCGTGAAACAGCACGGCAACACCGTCTCTGGTGACCTGAAGATCGCTCTCGATGTGGGTAGCAGCGGCAATAATTGCACTCTTGAACGCTTCAAGTGTGTTCTCGGCATAGTTCTTGGCAAAACCACGGTGGGCAAAAATGCGCGGTAGCGCAGGGGAGAGGTAGCCGAACTTTTGCACTGCACGCCACCCTTCACGCCGAAGCCAACTGGCCGAGTGCCAGCTGCCAGCCGATAGGCTGGCTCAATGCGTCTTGGCTTTGATTTTATGTCGGTTAAACGACTGGTGCGCCTAAATATCGGCCTAATGATTTACGGCATGGCGCTTTCGATGGTTGTGAACGCCAAGATCGGTGTTCCGCCCTGGGATGTCTTTGCACAGGGAATCTCATACCAACTCAAAACTTCGTATGGCATCGCCAGCATCATTGTGAGCGTTCTGGTACTCATTTGCTGGATTCCGCTGAAGGTAAAGCCCGGGGTTGGCAGCATCATGAATGCGCTTCTGATTGGGCTGTGGATGGATTTTTGGACACCATTCACGCCCGCTTTAAACGAGTATTGGCAGAATCTCGCCATGTTTTGCCTGGGCACCGCAACCGTGGCATTTGCAACCGGCCTCTACATAACCTCTCACCTGGGCTCTGGGCCGCGCGACGGTTTGATTCTGGGTCTGCAGAAACTGCTTGGCTGGAAGGTTTGGATCGTTCGAACCATCATCGAAATAGTGGTGCTGGGCATTGGCTGGACCATGGGAGGGCAGGTGCGTGAGGGAACCTTGATTTTCGCACTCTCGATTGGCTACCTAATGCAGGCCTCACTGGTCTTTTTTGGCTACAAAACCAAGCCAATAAAGGTCAAAAAAGGCGATTCGAGCCGCGCTTGAAACCCGGACAACACCGAGCAACTGCTCGGGTTTTGCTTCACAACCAGCAGAATCAAGTGTTTTTGCTGCTAACTCATTTCGACCCCGAGGTAGGCCTGCCAGCCCGCTGGATTACACCAGGAGGCGGAATTGACGAAGGCGAAGCGCCCGTTGAGGCCGCCATCCGTGAATTGCGCGAGGAAACCGGCCTGCAGGTGACGGCTGCTGAATTGGGCGAACAAATCTGGCAAACTGCCGGCAAATGGTTCTGGGGCGACGGTGAGAACCATCACACTTATGTCGATTATTTTTACGCATTACAGGTAAGCGATTTTGAGCTCGATGTGAGTGGCTGGACCGAAGATGAACGCCGTGACGTTCTGGAATTTCGCTGGTGGGACATCGCTGAACTAATTGAAGCTGGCGAGAACGTGGGCCCACACGGGTTGGTTGAGTTCATAGCGCACCACTTCTTGAACTAGGCCCCTATCGCCGATAATGAACATTATGTCAAGTAATGTTTATCTGACGAGTAGAGCCCATTCCCTGCTTTACAGTCGATGCTGTGGTTTGAGAAACGCTCCTGCAAACGAAGCAGTTGCCGTCGAGCAGCTCTTACTGCTGAGAGGCCGAGATCCAGTCAGAAAGCTTTTGAGCTGCGGCGCCAGACTCAAGGGCTCGAGTTACCCGCTCAAGCGCACCTTCAAATCTAAGGTTCAAATCAACGTCAGCTCGCGAGGCGTCTTTTGCCAATTCATACGCCACCACTCCTCCGGCGGCATTCAACGCAACGATGTCTCTAACCGCGCCCAAATTGCCCTTGGTTTCGCCAGCGAACAAATCGCGCGCGGTCTCGGCGTTTTCTTGCGCTCCGCCGCCAAGCAACTCTGATAAGTCGACTTTGGCCAGGCCAAACCGGGTTGGGTCAATCTGGTGCTCGGTCACCCCTCCCCCAGAAACCTGCCAAATTTGACTGCTGGTGGTTGTGGTTAACTCATCGAGCCCATCGCCACCCCTAAACACCAGCGCGGTTCTGCCTCTCGAGGCCATTTCTGCAGCCATAAGTGGCGCGATATAAGGGTTTGAAACGCCAAGCGAGGTAGCAATTGGCTGAGCAGGGTTAGCCAATGGGCCCAAAAAGTTGAAAGTGGTTGGCACGCCAAGCTCTTTACGAATCGGTGCCACATGGCGCATCGCCGGATGAAATACCGGTGCAAAAAAGAACGTGATGCCAACTTCTCGAAAGATGTCTGCAACTCGCTGTGGTGAGTTATCCAGTCGAATACCCAACACCTCGAGCATCTCTGACGAACCAGTCTTGCCGGATGCCGAACGGCTGCCGTGCTTTAGCACCGGCACTTCGGTAGCGGCGGTAAGTATTGAAGCCATGCTGGACACGTTGACCGTGCCGACTTGGTCTCCCCCGGTGCCGACGATGTCAACTGCGTTGCTGCCGGTGTCAAGAATGACAGCATGCTCGAGCATTACATCAACCAGACCAGAAAGTTCGCCCACCGATTCGCCCTTGCTGCGAAGAGCAAGCATGAAGGCGCCAACCTGGGCATCTGTGGCCTCGCCAGCCATAATTTGACTCATAGCCCAGCTTGCTTCTGCTCTTTCGAGGTCAGATTTCAGCAAAAGTTTGCCGAGGATGGTCGGCCAATTCAGCGAGAGAGTCATAGGGCAAAGTTTATTAGCGAAAAAGCCGATTAAGTGCCGTGAAAATGCCGATTTGATGGCTTCGTCAGGGTTAGGATTGAAGCATGACGACCACTAGCGCCCCAGTCATTAACCGCCCAAGTGCAACTTCGGTTGGCACTATCGTTTGGCTTGGCAGCGAGGTGATGTTCTTTGCCGCACTGTTTGCCATATACTTCAGCCTTCGTGCCAACTCTCCAGAGATTTGGGCCCACGACACCGCGATCCTGAACGTGCCATTCGCGCTCGTGAACACGCTAATCCTGGTCGCCTCGTCGTTCACCGCCCAGTTCGGTGTCTTCGCCGCAGAGCGCATGCAGCCTCGTCGCACCGGCCTCTCCCCCGTCAAGTGGGGCATGGTTGAGTGGTTCTTCCTTTCTTACCTACTCGGTGCAATCTTCGTTTCTGGCCAGGTCTGGGAGTATGCAACCCTCATTTCAGAGGGCGTGGCACTTAACTCAAACGCCTATGGTTCTGCTTTCTACATCACCACCGGTTTCCACGCACTGCACGTGACCGGCGGCCTGATCGCCTTCTTGTTCGTCATTGGCCGCACCTACGCAGCAAAGAAGTTTGGTCACTACGAGGCAACCAGCGCAATCGTGGTTTCTTACTACTGGCACTTCGTCGATGTGGTTTGGATCGGGCTGTTCCTAATCGTTTACGTTCTCAAATAAGAATTTCTGGAGATCAATTCAATGGCATTCATCAAGCGCAACGTCAACGGTTCACGCCGTAGCCCTTTTGCAGCCGCACTAGTTGTCGCAGCAGGACTAGCCCTTACCGGTGGAGGCTACGCGGCCACCACCGCTGCAGTTGCTAGCACCCAGCCAGTCAGTGCAGCGGCATCTGCAGCACAAACCGAAGAGGGTCGCAAGCTGTTCTTGGCTAACTGTGCAAGCTGTCACGGTAAGGCAGCCGAAGGATCGGCAGTCGCGCCATCACTCATCGGTGTCGGCGCAGCTTCGGTTGATTTCCAGGTTGGCACCGGCCGCATGCCTGGTCAGGCATCAGGCCCCCAGCTCGAAAAGAAGCCAGTTCAGTTCACCGAAGAACAAACCGCAGCCTTGGCTGCCTACGTTGCTTCACTGGCACCTGGCCCAGCCATTCCAACCGAAGAGATGCTAGCCACCAACGGTGACTCGACTCGCGGTGGCGAGCTATTCCGCATCAACTGTGCAATGTGCCACAACGCTGTAGGAGCTGGTGGAGCTCTAACCGAGGGTAAATATGCACCGGCTTTGAAGGGCGTAACCGAGAAACACATCTACGAGGCGATGGTTACCGGACCCCAAAACATGCCGGTATTCAACGATGCCAACTTGACCCCTAAAGACAAAAAAGACATCATCACCTACCTAAAGTTTGTGGAATCAAACCCATCTGCTGGCGGTTATGAATTAGCGAACCTTGGCCCTGTTGTCGAAGGTTTGTTCACCTGGGTATTCATCCTCGGTTTCATCATTGCAATCACCATCTGGCTTGGCGCTAAGTCGAACTAGTAGCCGTAGCTTAGAAAAATAGGAGATAAATACGTGAGCGACAAAAAGAGTCTCGCTAAGGCCTCGGCACAAGAGGTAGAGCACGACTACGCAACCGGTTTGGCAGTTGTTGCACCGGATGCAGTTCAGAACCCGGGTATGGAGCCTCACCGTGAGCGCATGACCGACAAGAGCGTCAAGCATGAAAAGGCTGCTGCTCGTCAGGTTGCGGCTTTCTTCATCGCTTCAATCATCGGCAGCATGTACTCGATCTACGCTTACTTCGCATTTCCGCTAACCGAAGAGCTGGGAACCGTTCGAAACAACACCCTGTTCCTAGGTTTGGGAATCACTCTGGGCCTTCTGGGAATCGGCATTGGTGCCGTGCACTGGGCAAAGACCCTAATGCCAGATGCTGAGGTTTCAGAAGCTCGCCACCAGACCCGTGGCACCGAAGATGTTCGTGCCCGCGCGATCGAAATCATCAAGTTGGCCGAGAATGAATCTGGCTTCACCCGTCGCAAGCTGATTCGTCGCTCGCTTTATGGAGCCCTAGCGCTGTTCCCGATTCCTGCAATTTTCTTCTTTGGCGACATGAACCCGAACAAGGATCCTCAGGAACTTCTTCGCCACACCATGTGGAAGAAGGGCACCCGCCTGACCAAGGACCCAAACGGTCTGCCAATCAAGGCTTCAGATGTCACCATTGGCTCGGTATTCCACGTTATTCCTGAAGGTCTAACCGAGCTTCACCACGGCAAGTTGGAAGAGAAGGCCAAGGCCGCAGTTCTTCTAGTGCGCCTAGATCCAGCCGACCTTAAAGAGTCAGCAGAGCGCAAGAGCTGGTCATACGACGGAATTGTCGCATACAGCAAGATTTGTACCCACGTCGGCTGCCCGGTGGCACTGTATGAGCAGCACACTCACCACCTACTGTGCCCTTGCCACCAGTCGACTTTCGACGTGACTGATGAGTGCAAGGTTGTTTTCGGCCCGGCCTCTCGACCACTACCTCAGCTACCTATCACCGTTGATGCCGAGGGTTACCTCGTCGCACAGAGTGATTTCACCGAGCCTGTTGGCCCTAGCTTCTGGGAGCGCTAAAAATGAGCAACGCAGTAACTGCACGTAAAAAGGGTGGCTTCCTAGCGGGAACCGCAAACTACCTTGACGAGCGCGTTGGCGTAGCCGGCATCCTCAAGGAATTTGGCCGCAAGGTGTTCCCTGACCACTGGTCATTCATGCTGGGTGAGGTTGCGCTTTACAGCTTCCTCGTACTTCTCATCTCGGGAACCTTCCTAACCTTCTTCTTCCAGCCATCGATGGTGCCTGTGATTTACGACGGCGTTTACGGTCCGCTGAAGGGCGCCGAGATGTCGATTGCATACGCATCTACCCTCGATATCTCATTTGAGGTTCGTGGTGGCTTGCTAATGCGCCAGGTTCACCACTGGTCGGCGCTGCTATTTGTGGCAGCAGCGGGTCTGCACATGCTTCGCGTGTTCTTCACCGGTGCATTCCGCAAGCCTCGTGAAATCAACTGGGTAGTCGGTTTCGTTCTATTCGTGCTCGGCATGGCCGGCGGTTTCACCGGTTACTCACTACCAGACGACCTTCTTTCAGGTAACGGTCTTCGCATCATCGATGGAATGATCAAGGGCTTGCCGGTTATCGGTGCTTACTCCTCATCACTCCTATTCGGTGGCGAGTTTCCTGGCGAGGCCATCGTGGCCCGTCTATACGGTCTGCACATCCTTCTAGTACCTGCCTTGATTCTTGTGTTCATCGTGATCCACTTGTTCATGGTTGTCATTCACAAGCACACCCACTACTCGGGCCCTGGTCGCACCGACTCAAACGTAGTTGGCTACCCACTAATGCCGGTTTACGTGGCTAAGGCTGGTGGCTTCTTCTTCATCGTGTTCGGCATCATCATGTTGATGGCTGCGACCTTCACAATCAACCCAGTATGGAACTACGGTGGCTACGACCCATCACCGGTTTCAGCTGGTACCCAGCCTGACTGGTACATCGGATGGCTTGACGGCGCTCTTCGCCTTGCACCTTCGCACCTTGAAGTAGTTGGCGGCGGCGGTACCTGGGCGTGGAACATCTTGCTTCCTATGCTGGTCGGTGTTGGCTTCCTGGTTGTAGTTGCCGCCTACCCATTCATCGAGGCTTGGGTTACCGGCGACAAGCGCGAGCACCACGTACTTGATCGCCCACGCAACGCTCCAACTCGCACCGCAATCGGTGCAGCTGGTGTGACTTTCTACGCAGTCCTATGGGCAGGCGCAGCGACCGACTTGATCGCAACCAACTTCAAGATGTCGTTGAACCAGGTGCTTACCTCAATGCAGATCTTGTTGATTCTCGGCCCGATAATTGCGTTCTTTGTCACCAAGCGTGCTTGCCTGTCGCTGCAGCGCAAAGACCGTGAGATTGTTCTGCACGGTCGTGAGACCGGTCGCATCGTTCGCATGCCGCACGGTGAGTACATCGAGGTTCACGCGCCGCTAGATGAGTTTGACCAGTGGAAGCTGATTGACTTCAAGTCATACAGCCCTACCCTCGCTCGTCCAAACGCCGAAGGCAAGATCACCTTGAACGCTCGCATCCGCGCAGCATTCTCGCGCTTCTACTTTGAGGACCGCATTATTCCGGTAACTCAGACCGAACTAGACGCGGCTCACCACCACCACGATGAGCCAGCTATTGCGGAGAAGCCTAAGAAAGCAGTAACATCGGCTAAGAAGCCGGCTGCCAAGAAGGCAGCCCCAAAGAAGTAACTGGCAAACCAAGCCGATTGGCCGGTGTCTCGAGAGAGGCACCGGCCTTTTGCTTTAACCACTTGGCCCGTTTGAGCAGAACCAGGTGATGCCTGCCATCCCCTCCCCCTGTGGCAGACTGGAATAATGATTTCAGCGACCTTCATCTTTGCTCCTGGAACCTACGATGACGAATTCCATCGGCTAGACTCCATAATCATGGCGGTAGCCGAGGCAAACGAAGGCTACAAGGGCTGTGAGCGCTGGTGGAATGAAGATCGAACCCAGCGAAGCGTGGTCTACTACTTCGACTCCCACGAGGCCTTGCGAGCGTTCAGCGCCGATGAAACCCACAAGCAGGCCAAACGCGAATATGCTCGCTGGTACGAGGGATACCGAGTAGTTATCGCCGAGGTGCTAAGCACGCACACGGCAGGCACACTAGAGCACCCCCTAAACAACTAGACCGAATAAAAAGAAAACCCCTCCCGAAGGAGAGGTTTTCAAGTATTTGCCTAGTGAGCGAAGTGACCGCGGCTGCGTTCGTAAACGAAACCGATCAACGCCACAAGCGCTAGCGGGAATGCGATGAAGAACAACCACCAGCCCACTGCTAGAGCGGTAAATGCCATTGCGGCAAAAAGACCTAGGAAGAATGGCCACCAACTCCATGGCTGGAAGAATCCCATCTCAAAGTCACCGTCTTCGATGTTGGCGGTTAGCACGTCTTCAGGAACAACGCCTTGAGTCTTATGGGTCTTCTTTAGGTAGAAGGCCAAGAATGCAGACATGAATCCGAGCATCGCGATTGCGGCGGTGCCAATTGGCTCAAAGCCACCGTCGTATGAGTTGTAGTACCAGATCGCGTAACCAGCGGCATCTACGAAATAGAACGCGGTTAGGAACCAGAATAGGTTTCCGTTGAACTTCATGGTGCTTAGCCCTTCTTGCCTGCTGTCGCCTGAGCGTCAGGAGCAGCGAATTCTGGGTGGTTTAGGTCAAATGCAGGCGACTCTGAACGCACTCGTGGAATCGAGGTGAAGTTGTGACGTGGGAACGGCGAAGCGGTGGCCCACTCAAGTGAGCGGCCGAAGCCCCAAGGGTCGTTCAGCGTGGTGCGCTCACCCTTGCGAGCGGTGATGTAGACGTTCCATAGGAATGGAATGACCGACAGTGCAAGAATCGCTGCACCGACGGTTGAAACACCATTCATCCAGGTGAAGCCGTCTTCAGGCAAGTAAGTCGCGTAGCGACGTGGCATGCCGATGACACCCAACCAGTGCTGGATTAGGAATGTGGTGTGGAAGCCGATGAAGAGCAACCAGAACTGAATCTTGCCAAGGCGCTCGTTGAGCATCTTGCCGGTCATCTTTGGGTACCAGAAGTAAATACCCGCGAACATCGCGAACACCACGGTACCGAAGACTACGTAGTGGAAGTGAGCAACCACAAAGTAGCTGTCTGACAAGTGGTAGTCAACTGCTGGCGAAGCCAGGATGACGCCGGTCAAACCACCGAAGATGAAGGTGGTCAAGAAGCCCAGTGAGTAAAGCATCGGGGTCTCGAAGGTCACCGAGCCCTTCCACATGGTTCCGATCCAGTTGAAGACCTTTACACCGGTAGGAACCGCAATCAGCATGGTGGTAAACGCGAAGAACGGCAACAAGACCGCACCGGTTACATACATGTGGTGAGCCCATACGGTCATCGAAAGAGCAGCAATTGCGATGGTTGCGTAAACCAAAGTCTTGTAACCAAAGACCGGCTTGCGGCTAAAGACCGGCAAGATTTCAGAGACGATACCGAAGAACGGTAGGGCCAAAATGTATACCTCTGGGTGACCAAAGAACCAGAACAGGTGCTGCCAAAGCATCGGGCCACCGTTGGCTGGGTCAAAGATGTGTGCGCCGAAACGGCGGTCGGCACCGAGAGCGAACAAGGCTGCTGCTAGCGGCGGGAAACACATGATTACCAAGATCGAGGTAACCAAGGTGTTCCAGGTGAAGATTGGCAAACGGAACATGGTCATACCTGGCGCACGCATTGTCAGGATCGTGGTGATGAAGTTGACACCACCCATGATGGTTCCGAAACCACCGAGGGCTAGACCGAAGACCCAGAGGTCGCCGCCAAGACCAGGTGAGAACGTGGTGTTCGATAGCGGCGCGTAGGCGAACCAACCGAAGCTAGCTGCACCCTGTGGGGTAAAGAAGCCGGCAACTGCTACGAATGAACCGAAGAAATAGAACCAGTATGCGATGGCGTTTAGACGCGGGAATGCCACATCTGGAGCACCGATTTGAACTGGCATCAAAATGTTTGCGAAGGCCGCGAACAAAGGCGTTGCGAACATCAGCAACATGATGGTGCCGTGCATGGTGAAGAGCTGGTTGTACTGCTCTTTGGTCTGCACGATGTCAAGACCAGGCGCGGCAAGCTGGGCGCGGATGACCAAAGCCATCACACCGCCGATCAGGAAGTACGCGAACGACGTGATGAGGTAAAGGTAACCGATCTTCTTGTGATCGGTGGTCGTGATCCAGTCAACCAGGATTTGCCCCTTGGTCTTCTTGACTAAGCCTGGCTTGGTAGCGGTTGCGGTGGCCATTGTCCTTATCCTCTAATCTCTGGGTTGTCACCCGGAAGGTTCTGGTTGCGGTCGTACTTGGTGTCAAGCTGACCAACGTTGCCAGCTGCGGCAAGCTTTGCCATGCGTGAGTCGTATTCAGCCTGCGAAACAACCTTCACGTTGAAAAGCATCATCGAGTGGAACTCGCCACAAAGCTCTGCACACTTGCCCTTGTAGGTGCCTTCGACCTGCGGGGTGAAATACATGTGGTTAGTGCGACCTGGGAACATGTCTTTCTTGTACAAGAAGTCGATTACCCAGAACGAGTGGATGACGTCGCGGGCGCTCAGGTCAACCTGAACTGTCTTGTTGACTGGAAGATAAAGGGTAGGCAACTTGGCTTCTGCGCCTAGCTCACCGTTGAAATCCGACTGAACTCCGCTGTCGTAGACGTTAGCGTCAACGTCGTTGAAGTCCCAGCTCCACTGCTTTGCGATGACCTGGATAGTTACATCTGGGTCTGCAGTTGGTTCTTCGATTGCGGCCATGTCGCGCGCGGTGAAGGCATAGAAGCCCACCACGAGGATCAGCGGAACGATCGTAAACAGAGTCTCGATTGGGTTGTTGTATCGCAGCTGCTGCGGCAGACCGGACTCGCCCTTGCGACGACGGTAAACGATGATCGCCCAGAACATCAGACCCCAGGCGATTACACCCACGATCCAAAGAACGATCCATGAGGTAGTCCAAAGACCAACGATGCGGTCGGTGTGGTTAGTCACCCCAGGAACACCTGGCAAGAAACCTCGTTCGAACTCCTGCTGAGAACAACCACTGAGTAGCAGCATCAAAGAAGCTGCCGCAGGCACTGATGCCCACTTAAATCCACGCTTAGATAGCACAATCGACCCTTCAAATATCGAATCGTTACACGTTCAGTCTAAGCCCTCGAAGCTCTCCCAAAGGGCAAAAAACGCCATCGAATCGGGCTAAAAACAGGAAAATCCCCAGTCGGCAAAGCCAGACTGGGGATTTTATTAGAAAAACTTTTTAGTTAAAAGAATCTCCGCAAGCGCATGAACCAGCAGCGTTGGGGTTGTCGATGGTGAATCCCTGCTTTTGAATGGTGTCTTCAAAGTCGATTGAAGCGCCGTCTAGGTAAGGAACACTCATTTTGTCGACGATAACCTCGACTCCGTTGAACTCGGTGACGACATCGCCGTCAGCCATCTGCTCGTCGAAGTAAAGCTGGTAAATCAGGCCTGAGCAACCGCCCGGCTGAACTGCAACGCGAAGGCGCAGGTCATCGCGACCTTCTGCTTCAATCAAGGTTCGAACCTTGGTTTGTGCTACCTCGGTAAGTTGAATTCCTGATTCGAGAGTCTGTGACATGACTGCCGCCCTTCTTTTTTGCCGAAACCTGCATCAAGTCTAACTTTCAAACTCGATTAATGAAATGAACCTACCGAAGGTTTAGTTCATTCCCGCCGAGTAGAAGAAGCGCCTCGGCCAGCATCGCGTTCTTGAGCCCCTCGAGGTGAACCGACTCGTTTGGGCTGTGTGCTCGAGAGTCAGGATCCTCTACCCCGGTAACCAGAATTTGTGCCGCTGGGAAAACTTCGGTCAAGTCGGCAATGAACGGAATCGAGCCGCCAATGCCTACGTCGACCGACTTGTATCCGTAGGCAACTGAAAGAGCCTGTTCAGCCAATTTCTTAGCCCAACCTGAGGCATCAGATTCGAATGGCTTGCCAAGTTCTATGTCGCCGTAATTGAGTTCTGCACCGAATGGCACATTGGCCTCAAGGTGCTTTCTGAGCAGAGCTAGCGCATCTTCGGGGTGTTGCCCAGGGGCGATTCGCATGCTGATTTTGGCCTTGACGCTCGGCAACATGGTGTTTGAAGAGAGAGCAACAGTTTGACCGTCGATGCCAATGACAGTGATTGATGGCTTGTTCCAGATTCGATCAAGAATGCTTCCGGAACCGATTTGAGATACACCGGCTGGCAAGCCTGAGTCGCGGCGCAAATCCTGATCGGTGTAATCCAAGTTGGCTGCCTTGCCTTTGTGAAGCCCAGCAACGGCCACGTTACCCTCGGCATCGTGAAGACTCGCGAGCAAGCGAATCATTGCCAGCATGGCGTCGGGCACTGCTCCCCCGTACATTCCAGAGTGCAAAGCGTGGTCGAGCGTCTTTACTTCGATTACCTGTGATACCAAGCCACGAAGAGTGGTGGTCAGGGCAGGTACCGTTTCAGACCAGTTGCTCGAGTCTGCGACGATGATCACATCTGCCTCGAGATCTGCACGGTTCTGGTTCAAGAAGTTTCTAAACGATGGCGAACCCGCTTCTTCTTCACCCTCAATGAAAAGCGTGATTCCAAGGTCGAAGTCATCACCGGCGATTTGTTTGATTGACTGAACGGCAGTTAGGTGCGCAACGATTCCCGCTTTGTCGTCGGCGGCCCCGCGGCCATACATGCGACCATTCTTGATAACTGGCTCAAAAGGATTGGTGTGCCAAGCTTCGGCATCGCCCGGCGGCTGCACATCGTGGTGGGCATAGAGCAAAATTTGCGGCTTGCCATTTTTGGCGGCACGCTTGGCAATGATTGCCGGCGCACCAGACTTGGTCTCAGCTGGCGCAGTTCGAATATCTACGAAGTCAAAGACTCCGGTCTCGGCGAAAAGCTTCTGGACTGCTTTTGCACTGGCATCAAGATCAGCTTCGTCAAAGGCCTCCCAGGCTATACCCGGAATCTTGACCAGCTGTTTCAGGGTTTCGATGTTTTGCTCGAATAATCCAGCAACCGAATCACGAGCGGTTTCGGTTATAGCGGAATTTAGCAACGCTGCTTCTTTGTCCATGAAGGTAATCTTAAAGTCTGAAACTTCACCCAGAGGAACATAATGAGCGAAAACAGCAATACTGGCAGCGGCAAAGGCCGCCCAACTCCAACTCGCAAGCAGCAAGAAGCTGCAAGAGTGAAACCTTTGGTGGGCAACAAGAGCCCCGAAGCCAAAAAGGCAGAGCGAGCCAAGTTGACCGAGGAACGTAAACGCCAACGCGAGGGCATGATGGCGGGCGATGACCGATTCTTGACAATCCGCGACCGTGGCCCCCAGCGTCGCATGGCTCGAGACATCGTGGATTCACAGTTCACAGTCGGAGAATTGGTCTTGCCAGCGCTTTTCGTGGTGATTCTAATTTCGGCAATTGATAGCTACGAGGTGCAGTTGGTGACCCTGCTGGTGATGTGGACCCTCTTCATCGCCATCGGCGTGAACGCGTTCTTTATTGGTAAGGGCGTGCAGAAGAGACTTGCCGCTAAGTACGGCGAAGACAAGGTCGAAAAAGGTGTTCGCTGGTATGCGGCGATGCGTTCAATTCAGATGCGCCCGATGCGACTCCCAAAGCCTCAGGTCAAGCGCGGACACAAAATCTAGCCAAGGTCTGCAAGAAAGGTGGCTCCCAACAGGGAGTCACCTTTTTTAGTTAACCCAACCCGCCTTGGGCGCAAAATCTACTTGGCTAGGTCGCGGTTAATGCGACGAGCCCACAGCGGACCCTCGTAGATGAATCCGCTGTAACCCTGAACCAAAGTGGCACCTAGGTCGAGCCTCTGCTGCGCCTCGGCAGCCGTTTCGATTCCACCAACCGAAATCACGGCGGCTTTACCGGCAAGTCGGCCGACCAAAAGCTTCAGAACAGCTATCGAACGCGCTTTCAATGGGGCACCAGAAAGGCCGCCGGCGCCAATTGCCTCTACCACCGACGCATCCGTGTTTAGGCCCTCACGAGAAATTGTGGTGTTGGTTGCGATAACGCCAGCTAGACCCATCTCTAGCGTCAAATCGGCAACTGCCAAAACATCTTCGTCAGCCAAATCCGGGGCTATCTTGACCAAAACCGGCTTGCCGCCTGCTTCGTTTTGAACGGCTTGAAGAATGGGGCGCAGCGCCTCGACCGACTGCAGTGAACGAAGACCCGGAGTGTTTGGCGATGAGACGTTTACCGCGATGTAGTCTGCCAACGGCGCTAGCAAACTCGCGCTACGTCGGTAGTCTTCGACTGCGTTTTCAACTTCGACGACTCGACTCTTGCCGATGTTTACGCCAATGATCGGCAGTTTGCCGGCCGATTTTTTTCTGAGCTCAGCCAATCGCTTAGCTACCACTTCGGCGCCCTGGTTGTTGAATCCCATTCGGTTGATCAGGGCACGATCCTGAACCAAGCGAAACAGTCGTGGCTTTTCGTTGCCGGTTTGGGCGATTGCGGTAACGGTGCCAATTTCGACGTGCGAGAACCCAAGATCGCCAAGCGCTCTGACGGCAACAGCATTTTTATCAAATCCAGCTGCTACGCCAAAAGGAGCATCAAAATGCAGGCCAAAGGCTTGCACCGCTCCCCTGCCGGTTGGCTTGAGGCGAGCGAGTTTGGTGAGACCGATTGCACCAGCGAATCGAATGCCAAACATGCCTATGTGGTGGGCAAACTCGGGGTCAAGTTTGGCAAAGAATAATTTAAAAATTAGGCGATAGAGCACTAGTCAAGGTTACCGCAGGCACCGCGACGGTCTGCCTCAAACAAGCTAGGCCGAGGTCTTGAAGCTGCTTAAAGAAATCGGCCCCTCTCCGACATGATTCGCGGGAGGGGCCGATAGCTTAGATCAGGGTTTAGCTGCAACCAGAGGTCGAGCCACAACCTTCACACACGTGGCATGAGCCCGATGGGCGCATCTTGATTCCACAGCTGAAGCACAGCGGCGCATCTGACTCGGTGCCCTGTAGCATCTCGAACAACTCGGCTGAAGAGTGAACCTCTTTTCGAGTGATTTCGACTGACTGTGGAGCTGAGACAACCTCTACAACTGCCTCGGCAACCGCTTGGATTGCTTCGTCGACTGCGACTGATGCCTCTGGCACAATCGCAACCGGGCCGGTGTAGGCCGCATTCGCGTCTAGCGCTGCCGAACGCTCGGCTGCGGTGTGAATACCAAGGTAGCTGCGGGTGTCGAATGGCAAGTAGTCAAGAGCCAAACGACGGAAGATGTAGTCCATCAGAGACTTGGCCATGCGAACATCGGCGTCATCGGTCAGACCGGCTGGTTCGAACGAAACGTTGGTGAACTTCTGAACGAAGGTCTCCAACGGAACGCCGTACTGTAGGCCAATAGAAACTGCGATTGAGAAGGCATCCATTACACCGGCGAGGGTTGAACCCTGCTTGCCGAGCTTCAAGAAGACCTCTCCCAAGCCGCCATCTGGGTATGAACCCGCGGTCATGTAACCTTCTGCGCCACCAACGGTGAACGAAGTGGTCGATGAAGGACGTGACTTAGGTAGGCGCTTGCGAATCGGGTGCGATAGACCCGGTACGGTTGCGTTCGAAGCTGGAAGCTCTTCAACCTTGTCTGCGGTCTTTGCCTTTGCGTCTGAAAGTGGCTGGCCAACCTTGCAGTTGTCGCGGTAGATCGCTAGAGCCTTTAGACCCATCTTCCAACCCTGGAAGTAGACGTCTGCAATTTCTTCACGAGTCGCGGTCTCTGGCATGTTGACGGTCTTAGAGATTGCGCCAGACAGGAACGGCTGAACCGCTGCCATCATTCGAACGTGACCCATTGGCTCGATTGCACGAATACCAACAGCGGTGTCGAAGATCGCGTAGTGCTCAAGCTTTAGGCCTGGAGCATCTACTACGTGACCGTTGGCACTGATGTGGTCAACAATCGCCTCAATGGTCTCTTGCGAGTAACCAAGGCGGTGAAGAGCGAACGGAATGGTCTGGTTGACGATCTGCATCGAGCCACCGGTTGAGAGCTTCTTGTACTTCACAAGTGAGAAGTCAGGCTCGATACCAGTGGTGTCACAGTCCATCATGAAGCCGATGGTTCCGGTCGGTGCAAGCAGTGATGCCTGCGCGTTGCGCCAGCCGTTAGCCTCACCAATCATGGTGTTTAGCGCCCACTGCTCGTTAGCAGCTTCGATGACAGCAACGTCAATTTCGCTTGCTGAACGAATCTGGTGGCTTGCCGCTTCGTGCTTGCCCATGATGCGCTCGTGGCCAGCCTTGTTCTTTGCAAAACCAGCGTATGGGCCAACAACGCCCGCTAGTTCTGCTGAACGACGGTATGCGGTGCCGGTCATCAACGAGGTGATGGCAGCTGCTAGTGAGAAACCTTCCTGGCTGTCGTATGGAACGCCGATTGCCATTAGCAATGCGCCAAGGTTGGCGTAACCGATTCCAAGCTGACGGAAAGCGGTGGTGGTCTCGCCGATCTTCTCGGTTGGGAAGTCTGCGAAGCAGATCGAGATGTCCATCGCGGTGAAGATTAGCTCGTTGGCCTTGATGAACTTGTCGGTGTC
>JACCDY010761414.1_pt1 | contig 19517 bp, 11 predicted proteins | sample 7446391 | NCBI WGS metagenome assembly JACCDY01 (sample SAMN15323451, study PRJNA562643) | freshwater metagenome | isolation source: river surface water | place: USA:Blue River Watershed | collected 2017-08-18
CGCGGGATGGCAGTTCCACCAGAGAAATCCGAGCGCCGCGCCGGCCAGGGCAAGACTCACCACGGCCAACTCGCCGGAATGGGCGTAATAGGGAATCTGCAGGTAGGAGGCCGTCTTGTAGTTGCCGGCAAGGTAGGTAAAGACGCCGAAGCAAGCCCCGGCCATGACGGTGCATCCGGAGGCAAGTCCGTCGAGCCCGTCGGTGAGGTTCACGGCGTTGGAGCAACCGACAATGATGAGGATATAGAAAAGGTATGTCCAGTTGCCCATGTCGAGCGCCGGCCCCTTCATGAATGGGATGTAGAGTTCCTGCGCCTGCCTGGCCAATCCCGGCGTGTGCATCAGGTACCAGGCGACACCCGCCGCCAGCAGGCACTGCAGGGCGAACTTGAGCCTGCTGCTGATGCCGTCGGAGCTTTTTTTGGCAACCTTGAGCCAGTCGTCGTAAAAACCGATCCCTCCTAGCACGACGACCGTCACGAGGCAGAGCCAGACAAAGGGATTGTCGGGACGCGCCCAGAGAATGCTGGAAACGATCACGGCACCGATGAGCAGGATGCCACCCATGGTCGGGGTCCCTTTCTTGCCGCCGTGCAGTTCGTTGAGGCGATGCACCTCCTCGGCGCTGCGGATCGGCTGCCCGAGCTTCAGCTTGACGAGGTGACGGATGAGCATGTCGCCGAAGAGGAGGCAGAGCAGGAACGAGGTGAGCCCGGCGAAAAGGGCCCTGAAAGAGATGTACTGGAAGACATTCAGCCCCTTGGTCACCGTGTATCCGTGGAGCAGGTCGCCGAGTTGGGAAAGGTAGTAGAGCATGGGTGAAGGACGCTGTTGTTCGGACGGTTCAGTTGAAATTCGCGAGGACTTCCTCCATGCGGGCGCTTCTGCTGGCCTTCAGCAGGACGAGGTCACCCTCGCGGGTAAGTGAAGAGAGGAGAGTCGAAGCGGCCGCGTTGTCGGCAACGACCCTCGGATCGGCCAAACCCGCATCGCGTGCGGCGGCGGCGATCGCGGACGCCTCCTCCCCGACACAGATCAGGATGTCGAGTACGCCGGCGGCAGACCGTCCGACCCGCGCGTATCCCTCGGCGGCATGGGCCCCCAGCTCTCCCATCCGACCGAGCACGGCGATCTTTCGTCCGGCGGCAGGAACAGAGGAGAGGGTTTCCAGCGCGGCGACCATGGAGTCGGGGTTGGCGTTGTAGGTGTCATCGATCAGGATGACACCGCGTCGCTCGATGCGGCCGAGCCTTCCCGAGGTGAGTTCGATCGAGGAGAGGGCGGCGGCGCACGCCTCAAGCGGGATCCCCGAAAGGACTCCCGCGGCGACGGCAAGCAGGGCGTTACCGACCATGTGACGTCCGGGAACCGGAAGCATCGCCTCGGCACGGCCGAAATCCCCCGTGATCGTGAAGCGCGTTCCTGAAAGATCCTGCACAAGATCGGAAGCCCTGATTTCCCCCGCCCCGAATCCCACCCCGAGAATCCTTTCGGATGTCCGCGAACGCAATTCGCGGGCAAATGGGTCCTCGGCAGGAATCACCCCGTATCCGCCCGCGGAGAGACTTGCCAATAGGTCGCCTTTTTCGGCCGCAATATTTTCCCGGCTGCCGAGGTTCTCGATATGGGCGGTGCCGATGCAGGTGATGATTCCGATATTGGGACGCGCCAATCCTGCCAGTGGCGCGATCTCCCCCCGGTGATTCATCCCGATCTCCCAGACGGCCGCCTCGTCGGAGGTGTTGGCGGAGAGGATCGAGAGGGGAAGGCCGATCTGGTTATTGAGATTGCCAACTGTCGCCGTGGTCGCCATCCGGCTCCGCATCACCGACGCCGTGAAATCCTTGGTCGACGTCTTGCCGCTGCTTCCGGTGATGACAACCGAGCGAAGCTTAAGGCGGGATCTCCACGATAGGGCAAGATGCGTCAGTGCAGTCAGGGGATCTGGCGTCGTAAAGACCCCGAATCCCTTCGGAAGACCGGTCGCCGGCTCACCATCGCAGATCGCGGCGACAGCCCCCTTTGAGGCTGCTTCCCCCACGAAATGATTGCCATCAAAGTTCCCGCCGCGTAGAGCCACATAGAGGTCTCCCTTGGAAATCGTCCTCGTATCCTTGGAAACACGGTAAACAAGCGCCTCCGGATCACCCGCCAGCAGCGTGGTCCGGCTCATGGCTGAGATCTCCGAGAGCGTCAGCGGGTCCATGGTCAACGCACCTCGGTGAGCGGCCTTTCGGCCATGGCCCTTGCCGTGACCGAGACATCGTCGAAGGGGATCCTTCCCTCGGCCGTCTCCTGATAGGTTTCATGGCCCTTCCCCGCCACCAGAATGATATCGCCTGCACCCGCAAGCGAGACGGCACGCCTGATCGCCGAGGTCCTGTCGGCAAAGGCCTCGTGGGCTCCGCCTCGGAATCCCGCTTTCGCCTCGGCGATGATGTCCAGCGGATCCTCGTTTCTGGGATTGTCGGATGTAAGGATCACGAGATCGGATTCCTGTTCCGCTGCCGCGGCCATGAGCGGTCTTTTGGTCCGGTCACGGTCGCCGCCGCATCCGAAGACGGTGATGATCCTTGAGGGGGAGAGTTGTCTCAGCGAACGAAGGACGTTGAGCAGTGCGTCGGGGGTGTGCGCATAATCGACAAACGCCTGGAAGTTCCTCCTCCCCGGAACGCGCTCGAGCCTTCCGGGCACTTGGGGCGTGGTGGCCACCGCGGTGACGGCGCGGCGCAACTCCACGCCCATGGAGGAAACGGCCGCAAGGGCGGCGAGCGTGTTGTAGACGTTGAAGATTCCTATCAGGGGAGAACGGACTAGATAACTCCTCCCTTTGGCTTCCAGGCAGAAGGTCGTTCCTGTGGCTACGTTACGGATATTGCTCGCTCGGAAGGCGCAGTTGCTGCCCTGGCCGTAGGTGATGACGGGAACCCCCGTGACACGGTCCAGGAGTCGCCGGCCGTAACGGTCGTCGGCATTGATGATTGCCCTGCCCTTTTTCGCTTTCTGCGAGGCCAGCATCGAGAAGAGAAGACTTTTTGCCTCAAAGTACGCCTCCATCGTCCCGTGGTAATCGAGATGGTCCTGCGTCAGGTTGGTAAAGATGGCCGCGTCAAATTCCATCCCTCGGACGCGCTGCTGGACAAGCGCATGACTCGAGACCTCGAGCGCGACGGCCTTGAAGCCACCATCTCTCATCCCGGCAAGCATTTCCTGAAGATCAATCGATTCGGGAGTGGTGCGCGACGCGGGCATCGTGACTCCCGGGAGGATATACTCCACCGTCCCGATGAGTCCGCAGGCACGTCCCGCCGCACTGCAGAGGTGACGGATGATCCATGCGGTGGTCGTCTTCCCGTTGGTTCCGGTGACACCGGCCACGGCCAGTGAGGAAGAGGGCATGCCGTGAAATGCCGCCGCCAGATCGGCCATGGCGCCGCGTGCATCGGGCACACGCACAACCGTTGCGTCCATCCCCGGCAAATCCGTGTCCGTAACAATCCCGACAGCACCTCTGGCAACGGCCTCCCCGGCATGAAGGGCGCCGTTCTCGCGTGTTCCGGGCAGTGCGAAAAAGAGATCACCCGCGGAAACTTTCCTGGAATCGCAGGCCAATTTCCCCACGAGCACATCCTCCCTGCCGATCACGGAGATCACGGGTGTGTGCCGGATCAGCGATCCCAGCGTGAAGGGGTTCTCGGCGGTGTTCATTGCTTCTCCAAGGAAAGTGATGACTGTGCCAGCGAGTCGCCCTCGGCCGGCAAGTCGAGGTATCTGGCCGCCCTGCCGCCGATCTTTGAGAAGACCGGAGCCGCCACGAGACCGCCGTAATTTGCCGCCGATCCGATCTGGGCGTCGTCGACGATGACAAGTCCCATGAGCCGTGGATTCCTCGCGGGAAGGTAACCTGCAAAGGAAACGATGTAGCGGCCGTCAAGATAGCCGCCGTGCGGGTTGAGTTTCTGGGCCGTCCCGGTCTTTCCCGCAACGGTGTAACCGTCCACTTTCGCCTGGGGAGCCGTTCCCTGCGCGCTCACGACTTTTTCGAGTGCGGCAGACACAAACTTCGCCGTCTGCGGGGTGACGACCTCGCGCAGGGGGGATGCTTCCTGAACGTTGCTCCCCTCACCCTTGCTCAGCACAAGGCGCGGTTTCATCAACTTGCCCCCGTTCGCGATCACCGACATGCCCATCACCATCTGGATGGGAGTCACCGCCACCGACTGCCCGAAGGCCATTCGTGTCTTGGTGAGCATGTCCCAACGGTGGGGCGGATTCACCATGCCGGAAATCTCCCCGTGAAGCGGGATTCCGGTTTTTTCACCGAATCCGAAACGGCGCACATAGCCGTAGTAATCGGCATCCTTCATCCGGAGCGACATCTTGGCGGATCCGATGTTGGAGGAATATTGAAGGATTTCCTCGACGCTCATGTCACTCGCCTTGTGGTGATCCTTGATCGTCTTCCCTCCGTACTGGAAAAGCCCGTTCTCGCAAAAGATACGCGTCTTTTCATCGACGATCTTGTCATTGAGGGCGGCGGCCGCGACGACGATCTTGAAAGTCGATCCCGGCTCGTACATGTCGGTGATGGCACGGTTGCGCATCTCCTCCGGTTTTGCCTCGTTGTAGCGGTTGGGATCGAAATTCGGCCTGCACGCCATGGCAAGGATCTCGCCCGTCATCGGATCGGCGATGATCGCCGAGGCGCCCACGGGCCGGTAGGTCTTCCAAGCCTCATCGACTTCCTTCTCCACGATCGCCTGAAGTCCCATGTCGATCGTGAGGCGAATGTCATCACCATGATCGGGAAGCTGTTCCTGGCCCCGGTAGACCACGATCTCCCGACCCTTGCGGTCGTGCTCGATCATGCGGAACCCCTCATGACCTGCAAGATCCTTGTCGAAGACTTTCTCAATCCCGTCGATTCCGTGGCCAGCCTTGTCGACGAAGCCAAGGACATGACAGAGCATCTCTCCGTTGGGATAATTCCTGACCGAATCCTCCTCAAGATAAAGGCCCCGGAGCTTCTCTTCCTCCATTGCCCTGATCATCGCCTGGGCCTTCTCCTCGCTCACTTCCTTGCGGATGACGATGTAGGGGCGCTTGGCCTTGACCGCGGGCTCGAGTTTTTCCTGAAGTTCCTTTTCCGTCATCCCGAGAAAGGGCGCCGCAACCCTGGCAAGGGCCTGGGCGTCCTTGATATGGGTGCCGTCGGCGGTCACGGTCCTCACAGGGATATTGACGGCCAGTTCCTCCCCGTTGCGGTCAAGGATGCGTCCCCGCCGCGCCAGAATCGGAACACGGATGGAGTGCTTGTCGGCGGCGATGCCGGAGTAGTAATCGTGCTTGGCCACCTGCAGGTCGACAAGCCTTCCCGCGAAGACCGTGAAGACAAGGACCAATAGAAGGCAGACAACGCCGATCCGGAATCCCGTGCTCCTCACCTGTTGATCGCGCGCAGGGGCGCCTCTGAGCCGAACCGGTTTTCCGGATCGCGAGAGGCGGTGCGCAATACCCCGTCCGGTTCGGCGGGAGCGGGGGGCGTGACCCTCGCGATCGCGGTGTCACGGATCTGCTCCAGCTTGATGTAACCCTCCTCCAACCTGCGCTGCAGGGCGCCGCGTGATGTCATGGCGGTGATCCTTGCCTTGAGGGCCTCGTTCCTTGCCTCCATCTCCCTGATCTCGGACTCCAGGATCCGTGTCTGGTTACCGACGGCATGCTGCTGGTTCTTGAGGTAGACAAAGAAAAGTCCCGCGATGCCGAGGATGCAGACGACAACCAGCCAGCGGGCCAGGAGATTGACCTGGATCGTGTTGGTGGCGCGGCGGCGGTTCCCCTTCATGCGGCACCTCCCTGAAGATCGGTCACACGGCGCTCGGCAACGCGCAGGCGGGCGCTCCGCGAACGCGGGTTGGCCTCGAGTTCCGAAGGCGATGCCGTCACCGAGCGCGCGGTGACGGTATCGAAGATGCGCTCGGGATTCGGACGCGGGGCAGGCCAGGTGGGATTGTCGATCTCTGCCGCCGAGTGCCTGCGGAAGAACTGCTTCACGATCCGGTCCTCGAGGGAATGGAACGTGATCACCGCAAGCCTCCCGCCGGGAGCCAGCAGCGAGGAAAAAGCGGGCAGGGCGCGCTCCAGGGAACCGATCTCGTCGTTAACCGCGATGCGCAGCGCCTGGAAAACCCTGGTCGCGGGATGACGGGGTCCCTTGCGGCCCGCGGCGATGAGATCGGCGAGTTCCAGCGTCGTGGCAAAGGGCTTTTTTTCGCGTGCCCGGACGATGCGCGCGGCGATCTGGATGGCGCGCGGTTCGTCCCCGTAAATGCGGAAGATCCGGGCAAGCTCGGAAGCCTCCGCAGTGTTCACAAGATCGGCGGCCGTCATGCCGGAATTGCCCATCCGCATGTCGAGCGGGCCCTCCCGCTGGAAGGAGAAGCCCCGTTCCGGCGTTTCCAATTGGTGGGAGGAAACGCCAAGATCGAGAAGGACCCCGTCAACGCGTCCGATTCCGAGACCCGCGAGGGCTTCCGGGGCATCCGAGAAATTCCCCTCCACCGCGGTGAACAGGGCGCCATGGGGCGCAAGGGAGGCGCGGGCATGGGCCAGCGCCTCGGGATCCCTGTCAAATGAGATAACCCGCGCCCCTTGCCCGAGCAGCAGGCCGCTATGGCCTCCCCCCCCCAGGGTCCCATCGATGATGGTGCTGCCTTGGCGGGGACGCAGGAATTCGACAACCTCGGCCGCCAGGACAGGCTCATGGCGGAAAGAGGTGTTCATGGTGAAAGGTCGGGAAAGGTTGGGGGCGTGAAAATCGGAATCGAGGTGAGCGCGGAAGAAGCGGTTCAGCAGCGTTGAGTGGGGGCGTGGCATGGCATCCGTGCGCTTTAGAGACCGATCATCTCGGCGACCTTGAGGTAGGATTCCGATTCGGAGGCGCTGACCGCGGCCCAGCGTTTCGCATTCCAGATCTCGAAACGGCTGCGTCCGCCGACAAGAACGATCTCGCCCTTGAGCTTGAGTGACTCGCACTGTTCCTCGGGGAGGAGAACGCGGCCGTTGCTATCGGCACCGACCGCGCGGGCCTGACTGTAAAAATGACGGATCGCCTTACGCTGCTCGGTGGCGGGAATGCCGCTTTGCTTGATGCTTGCCTCAATGGAATCGAATTCCTCCGGAGGCATCACCATCAGGAAATCCCCCGAGGGATGGGGAATGGAGTGGAAGTCATCCGGCCCCCCGTTCAACCACGCGGCCGGAATCGTCACGCGATTCTTCGCATCCATGGACCTCTCGAAAGTCCCGGCGTAGCTGATCGGATTCTGGGTGGGGTTGGGCATCGGTGCTTTGCAGGGAAGATAAACCACTTTCCTCCACTACGCCCCACTTTTTCCCACCAACCTAAAAAAGGGTCAACCCCAAAAAGGAGAAAGTTTCGTGATTTTTTCCAGTCCCCTCACCCCGTTGCCATTTCCCCCGGAAAAAAAAGCGCCTCAACTCTTGAAAACCGAACCAGCCGGAATTGTGACGTATCGGATGTTTGTTTTGGTAAACCTGCCGATTTCTTCCCCGGATCAGCCCCTAACTTGAAAAAATCACCCCGAACCTTTTCCCAACTTGTTCACATACCCAAATCAGCCCCTAGGGGGTAATGCGCAGGGTAATCCGCCCTCAATCATGATTAGGCGCAGGAATTTCGGATGCCGGGCAAGGACCGAAGAATTTACCCCTAGGTTTTGAAGTTTGGTTGCCGCGCAAGGCGCACGAGGAATAAGAACGCAGCCCGGCGCCTAAAGCACAGGCCCATTAGGCGGGGGGATTTTTGATGCGGGGCTAGGCGCCCAAGCGTTAGCCGTAGCACAACCTACGGCAAGCGCCGGGCAACAACGCGCCAATACCGGGTCGTGGGAACGGCCGGGTTAGCCTACGCAAAGCGTAGCCCGGAGGGCGCTACTCGCTTGAGCGAGAGCGGCAAAAATCCCAAGCCTTAAAAAATTAACCGGGGATGTTTTTGAGCAACTCGCTATTCGTCGGATACCGACGGATGAAGAAAAGGAGTCGCTCGATCGCCTCGATCGGCTTGTGGCCGGCGAGTCCGCGGCGGATGATGTTGATCTTGTGCATCTCCTCGGGGGTGAGAAGGAGTTCCTCGCGGCGGGTGCCGGAGAGGAAGATGTCGACGGCGGGATAGATGCGTTGATCCCCGATCTTGCGGTCGAGGACGAGCTCCATGTTGCCGGTGCCCTTGAACTCCTGGAAGATGAGGTCGTCCATGCGGCTGTTGGTCTCAATGAGCGCGGTCGCCATGATGGTGAGCGAGCCTGCCTCCTCGGTGTTGCGCGCGGCCGCGAAGAGCTTGCGCGGGATCTCCATGGCGCGTGAGTCCATGCCGCCGCTCATGGTGCGGCCTCCGCCGCCCTGGGCATTGTTGAAGGCGCGCCCGATGCGGGTGAGCGAGTCCATGAGGACGAAGACATCCTTGCCCTGCTCGACGAGGCGCTTGGCGCGGTCGATGGCGATCTGCGCGATGCGGGTGTGGCTGCGGAGGTCGCTGTCGTTTGAGCTGGCGTAGAGCTCGGCCTGCGGGACGGTGCGGCGGATCTCGGTGACCTCCTCGGGACGCTCGTCGACGAGCAGGATGATGAGCCTGATCTCGGGATGGTTCTTCACCACGGCATCGGCGATGTGCTGCAGAAGCGTTGTCTTTCCGGTGCGGGGCGGGGCGACGATGAGTCCACGCTGCCCCTTGCCCACAGGTGTCATGAGGTCCATGACGCGGGTGGTGAAGCGCTCCGGCACGGTCTCCAGCTTGATGCGCTTGTTGGGGCTGATGGTGGTCAGTTCCTCGAAGAGGGGAATGTTGACGTACTTGGCAGGGTCCTGGCCCTCGATCTCGGTGCAGCGGAAGAGCTGGATGCCACGGGGGCCGCGGCGGGTCTCCCCCTTGATCAGAACCCCGTCACGGAGGTTGTGCTGACGGATCACCTCGGGAGTGATGAAGATGTCGTTCTGCGTCGCGGCGTAGGCCCTCTTTGCCTCACGGAGGAACCCGAATCCCTTGCCGGAAACCTCGACGATTCCCTCGGCAAAGGTGGGCTCCGGTGGTGGTCCATCCTGGACGGGGGTCTCTCCGGCGACAGGTTCCGCAAACTCGTCGGGGCCGGGTCCATGCTCGTCCCGGCCACCCTGCTGGTCGTTGGGGCCGCGGTTGTCCCTGTTGTCCTGGCGGTTGTTACGGAAAGGCCTGCGGCCACGGGGATGACGTCCTCCTCCACCGCCGCGGCGGTTACCAAAACGGCGGCCTCCGCCTCCCTGCTGCTGGCCTCCCTCGGCGGCACCGCCTTGGGCGCCCTGGGATTCCTGATTGGAGGGTTGGGATGATGGCTGTTCCGAAGGCTGCTTCGGGGACTGGGGCTGCTGCTCGTCGCTCATGATGAAAGGGATTGGGCTGAAGGCTGTCGGACTGTTGGGTCAGGGGATGAAAACTGGCCGGGTATGGGGAAAACCTGGAATGAAGCCCGGAAGGTACCGGACGGCCGGGTGCCGATTCGGGATGAACCGGCGGGTGTGAGACCGGCTTTTCCGTCGGACCGACGGCCTATTCCTTTGGGAATGGATGATCTGCTGGACTGCGATGGGGTTGGCTAGGATCTCGAAAACCAAACAACCGGGGTTACTTCAACTCACCGGAAACCGTATGGGGAGAGATCCGAAAGGACCGAAACTGCTAGAATCAAACCACAGCCCTCCGTGATGTCAACGCCTATTTGGCACCTGACAGTCCCGAAAGAGATCCATGGGTGCGGGCGGTAACTGGAGCGCTGACTTTAAAAATCCAGTTCCGTGCCGGGGGAAACAAGATGAAGTCTCTTCCCTGCAGCGGCAAAGGCCTTCTTCGCAGCCGCATGATCGATCACGATCGGAGGGAACGTGTCGTAATGAAGGCCCAGGATCTCCTTGCACCCGAGCCACCCGGCCGCGGTGACAGCGTCCTTCACCCCCATCGTGAAACAATCACCGATGCAGAGAGCGGCGAATTTCAGGGGGCCTGCCGCGGCAATCAACTCGATGTCATGCGTCAGCGCGGTGTCCCCGCTGTGATAGAAAGCCCCCTCGGGTGTCTCGACCCGGAATCCCCCGGGTTGGCCGCCGTAGGTCCCGTCGGGCATGCTGCTGGAGTGGATCGCGGGAGTGAAGGTGACCCTGCCGAAGTCAAACCCAAGGGAGCCTCCCGAGTTCATCGGTTGGAGTTTCTCGATTCCCTTGCCGCCGAACCACTGGAGCACCTCGTAGCTCCCAACCAGTGTGGCCCCGCTCAGGCGGGCTATCGCCTCGGCATCGGCGACATGGTCGAAGTGCCCGTGCGTGAGCAGGATGTAGTCGGGGCGGAGGTTCGAGTAGTCCACCGAGGAGGCCAGCGGATTCGGGGAGATGAAGGGGTCGAAGAGCAGGTTCTTGCCCCCAACCTCAACCGCGAAACAGGAATGACCGTAATAGGTGACTTTCATGGAGCTAGGATCACTCCCGGAGACTCCCGAGCCAAGCCGGAAAGGAGTGAAGTTGGAGGGACAGAGACTGCGTCAAGGTGTCGAGAATCGGAAGAACGGCTCCACTTTCACTCTTCACTTTTTCCATGGCGGCCCCAATCTTCCACAGGGCAATGACGCCCACTTCCCCGATGAATCTCGATCCGGCAAAAAAAATCGCGGGCCTTCTGGTACCCCTCTTCGCGCTCCGGGGTCGTCATGATCTCGGCATCGGTGACACGGAGGCGCTCTGCGAAGCCCTGGAATGGGCTGCCGGCAACGGCTTCCGGGCCTTTCAGATCCTGCCCGTGAACGAGACGGGGGGTGACCACAGCCCCTACAATGTCCTGAGCGCCTTCGCCCTGGACCCCTCCACCATCACGACGCATCCCTCCCGGTTGCCCGAACTCACTCCGGGCGACTACCGGACGGTCACGGCACGGCATGACCTGCAGGCTCTCCGGAACGGGCCCGTCGATCACGCCGGGGTCAAGGCCCTCAAGCGGGAACTCATGGAGGCGGCCTGGAGGCGTTTCCGCAAAGGAGACGGGCGGAGCGGCAGGGCCAAGATTTTCTCCGGGTTTCTGGCGCAGCACGACGCATGGCTCCCCGACTACACCCTCTACCGGGCCCTGCTGGAGAGAAACAACGGGGCGGAGAATCTCTCCAACTGGCCCTCCGGCCAGCGGAATGCGGCGGAGGCACGCCTCTGGCTCTCATCGCTTGCGGCGGCAGACAGGGCTGCCTTTGAGGAACGCCGCCTTTTCTTCGCCTTCGTGCAATGGATCGCCTTCTCCCAGTGGGGAGAGGTTGCCGATCTGGCAGGGACGCTTGGGGTGGCGCTGATCGGGGATGTCCCGGTCGGCGTGGCGGCCGGCGGGGCCGATGTCTTCTCGTCACCCGGGGAGTTTGACCCGACCCGCTCCTGCGGCGCGCCTCCCGAGAAGGTCTTCAAGGCGGATCCCTTCACCGAGCAGTGGGGACAGAACTGGGGCTTCCCCCTCTACCGCTGGGAGGTGATGGCCCGCAACAACTTCGCCTGGTGGCGCCGCCGCCTCCGGGTCCTGCGATCGGTGTTCCACATGCTCAGGGTCGATCATGCCCTCGGTATCTTCCGGATCTACAGCTTCCCCTGGGCTCCCCAGCGCAATGCGGAATTCACCGGCCTCTCCGACGAGGCGGCACGCGCGAAAACCGGAGGCGCGCTCCCCGGATTCGTGGACTGCGACGACTCCACGCCCGAACGCCGCGCCCACAACGAGCGCCACGGCGAGGTGCTGCTCGGCATCCTCGATGCCGAACTCGGCAGCCACCGCCTCATCGCCGAGGATCTCGGGGAGGTGGCACCCTATGTCCGTCCCGTCATGGCGAGGATGGGCCTCCCCGGTTTCAAGATCCCGATGTGGGAACGCCTGCCCGACGGCACAATGCAACCCGGCGGCGCCTACGACCGGATCTCCGTGGTCACCTACGCGACCCACGACCATGCACCCCTGAGGACCCAATGGGAGGAATGGCAGGAAGGTGTCCGGCGCGGCGACGGAGAGAGCGAAGGATGCCTGCGGATCCTCAGGGAACTGCTCCGGTTCGCGGGTCATCCCGACATCGACCCGATGACCCCCTTCGAGGGGAGGGTTCACGAGGCCCTCATGGAGGGGCTTCTGCAGAGTAATTCCTGGATCGCCATCCCGATGATCACCGATCTCTTCGGCACCGCTCAGCGCTTCAATGTTCCCGGTGCCGTGGGGTCGGCCAACTGGACCGCCAGGATCGAAAGTCCCGTTTCCGAATGGAATGCACGCCATGCCCCGCTCCTGAGTCGCTGGCGTGAGGCGGTCATGGCCAGCGGGAGATGTTGAAATTTTCCCCTTTTTCTCCTTTGGAAACTTGCCAAGAAGGGTTTTCTCCTGTAGGACATTCAATCTTTCTGGCCCCCCGACAGAGAGAATCCCCGACACCCCATTCTCCTCTAATACCCACCATGGCCAATCTCACCAAACGCGATCTCGTCGTTGCCATCAGCAACGAAACCGGACTCATCCAGAGCGATGTCTTCAATGTCATCCAGCGGACGCTTGATCACATCACCGACGCCCTGGCCAAGGGAGACGGAGTGGAACTCAGGAATTTCGGCGTCTTTGATGTGCGCCTGACCCGTTCCCGCGTGGGGCGCAATCCGAATCAGCCCGACGTCGATGTTCCCATCCCTTCCCGTGCCACCGTCAAGTTCAAGGCTGGCAAGGTGATGCGTCAGCGCGTCCTGTTGCGCACCGAGGAACTCAAGAGTTCCCCGGACCACAACGGGAACACCCCGGAGTAACCCTCCGGGTCTCCCTCCAGCCACCAGGTGCCCGACTCCCCCCGGATACGCCTTCAGGGCGTCACGCAGAACAACCTCAAGGGCATCGACCTCGACCTTCCCACAGGGTCGCTCATTGTCGTCACCGGACCGAGCGGGTCCGGAAAATCCAGCCTCGCCTTCGACACCGTCTACGCCGAGGGACAGCGCCGCTACGTCGAGACCTTCAGCCCCTACACGCGGCAGTTCCTCGACAGGATGGACAAGCCCCGCGCCGAGTCAATCGAGGGGATTCCCCCGGCGATCGCCATCGAGCAGAGCAACAGCGTCAAGACAACCCGCTCCACCGTAGGAACGATCACAGAGATCAACGACTACCTGAAGCTGCTGATGGCGCGTGCCGCCAGAGCCTTCTGCCCGGATTGCTCACGCCCTGTCTCCCCCGAGTCGCCGGAATCGGTCACTTCTTCCGTGCTGGCATCCCTTTCCGGCCGCAGGGTTCTGGTCACCTTCCCGGTTTCCACGGTGGCCGTTCAGGAGGAGGGCGAGCCGGCCCCCAAGCCTACCGCTCCCTCCGATTTTCTCACATTCCTTCAGGAACAGGGATACCTTCGCGTCCTGATCGGGGAGACCGTCCACAGGACCGACGAACCGACAAGCCTGACAAGCCTGCCTCCCAGCGTCCGGGTGATCCAGGATCGCCTTGAGGTGAACGAGACCGACCGGGGCCGGTTGACAGAGGCCATCGAGACCGCTCTACGCCTCGGCAAGGGACGCGCCGCCCTGATGGATCCGGAGACGGGGGGACTCTTTCCCTATTCCTCGGGATGGCACTGCGCCCACTGCGACAAGGACATCCGCCCACCCGCACCGGGACTTTTCAGCTTCAACAATCCGCTGGGAGCCTGCCCCGACTGCCGAGGTTTCGGCAGGGTCATCGGCATCGATTACGACCGGGTGATGCCCGACCGCTCCCTCAGCATCGCCGGAGGCGTGGTGAAGCCGTTCCAGAGCGGCCAGTCCCGCGAATGCCAGAGGGATCTCCTGAGGGCCTGCGCGGAGCATGACATCGACGTCCATCTCCCCTTCGAGGAACTTCCGGAGGCAGACCAGCGCTTCGTGATCGGGGGGGAAACCGGTGCCGACATCACGGCCGAGGAACTTTGGGAAAACGCCCGCTGGTACGGGATCGACGGCTTCTTCAAATGGATGGAAAAGCGGACCTACAAGATGCATGTCCGCGTCTTCCTTAGCCGCTACCGCGCCTACAAGCCGTGCGAGAGCTGCCATGGCGGACGCTTCCAGTCCGAGACGTTGAACTTCCGGCTGCCCCTCCCCGGCAAGCCGATGACCCTCCCGGAAATCGCGGCCACCCCCGTCTCCCGCCTCGAACCCCTGATCGCCGCACTTCCCCTGCGTGACGACGATACCGGGGCGGTGATGCTCCGGGATCAGATCGTTTCCCGTCTCGGCTATCTCGGGGCGGTGGGGCTGGGCTACCTGACGCTGGACCGCGCCACCCGAAGCCTCTCCGGCGGGGAAATCGAGCGTGTCAACCTGACCACGTGCCTCGGCGCCTCGCTCGTGAACACCCTCTTCGTCATGGACGAACCGAGCGTGGGACTCCATCCGCGCGACGTCGGCCGCCTTCTCGGGATCATGAGGGCACTCCGCGACAAGGGGAACACCCTGATGGTCGTGGAACACGAGGAGGCGGTGATCCGGGCGGCGGACCACGTCGTCGATCTCGGCCCCGGACGCGGCGACGAGGGGGGAACGCTGATGTTCTCCGGACCGCTCGGGGAACTCGCCTCGGCCAATGACTCCCTCACCGCCGCCTACCTGCGCGGCGACAAGTCGATCGGCATCCCCTCGAAAAGACGGAAGCCGAAACGCTGGATCGACATCCGCGGCATCCGTCACAACAACCTCGATAAGCTGGATGTGAGGTTTCCGCTGGGGGTCTTCTGCTGCGTGACGGGCGTCTCCGGCTCGGGAAAGAGCTCCCTGGTCCGCGATGTCCTCTACCGCAACCTCACCTCCGCGACCGCCGAGGAGGGCGAGGCGGCGGGACGCTGCCGTTCGATCAAGGGCGGCGAGGATCTCTCCGACGTGGTGATGGTGGACCAGTCCCCCCTCTCCCGGACGCCGCGCTCCACCCCGGCCCTCTACCTCGGGATCTTCGACGGGATCCGCGAACTCTTCGGCATGGAGGACGCCGCCATCGCGGCGGGGATGAGCCCCTCGGCGTTTTCCTTCAACTCGGGCCAGGGACGCTGCGACCGGTGCTCCGGGCTCGGGTTCGAGAAGGTGGAGATGCAGTTCCTGAGCGATCTTTTCCTCCGTTGCCCCGAGTGCGACGGCAAGCGCTACCAGGAACGGGTGCTCGCCGTCCGCCACCGCGGCAAATCGATCCACGACATCCTGGAGATGACCGCGCGCGAGGCGATCGAGTTCTTCGGAAAGGGCCCCAGGTCGGAGTCCATCTGCGGCCCCCTCCGGATCCTAGCCGACGTGGGACTCGACTACCTCAAGCTCGGCCAACCCCTGAACGTGCTCAGCGGCGGCGAATCCCAGCGCCTCAAGCTCGCCGCGCGCCTTGCGGGACAGGAACCGGGCGGCGCCCTGCTGATCTTCGACGAACCGACCACCGGGCTGCACATCGACGACATCGCGATCCTACTGAAGGCCTTCCGACGCCTTGTCGAGGAAGGCAACAGCGTCGTCGTCATCGAGCACAATCTCGACGTCATCAAGACGGCGGACTGGATCATCGATATCGGCCCGGAGGCGGGCGACGAGGGGGGCGGGATCGTCGTCGCGGGAACCCCCGAGGAGGTGGCCTCAACTGAAAACTCCCACACGGGACGCTATCTCAGGGAGACACTCTCCGGACGACTTCCCCTGCAGCTGGATCAATCCATGCCCAAGCCCCCGTCGCCCGCCTCCGGGGCGATCGAGATCCGCGGTGCCAGGGAGCACAATCTCAAGAATGTTGATCTAGACATTCCGCGGGGGGGAATGACCGTGGTGACGGGGCTCAGCGGGAGCGGAAAATCCACCCTGGCCTTCGACATTCTCTTTGCCGAGGGACAGCGCCGGTTCCTCGAAAGCATGTCCCCCTACGCACGTCAGTTCGTCGAGCAGCTTGAGAAAGCCGATGTCGACCGGATCGAGGGACTCCCCCCGAGCGTGGCCATCGAGCAGAGGATCACTCGGGGTGGCGGAAAATCGACGGTGGCCACCGTCACGGAAATCCACCAGTTCCTCAGACTCCTCTACTCGAAGCTCGGGACCCAGCATTGTCCGGACTGCGATGTCCCGGTCCGGAAAAGTTCCCAGACCGCGGTGGCCACGGAACTCGAGGCCATGGCGAAGGAGGCACCGATCGAGCTTTTCGCACCCGTTGTCCGGTGACGCAAGGGGTACCATACCGACGTGGCCCGATGGGCGTCCGAACACGGCTACCAGACCCTGCTGGTCGATGGCGAACTCGTCGACGTGGATGAGTTCAAGCCCCTGGAACGCTTCAAGGAACACTTTATCGACGTCCTGGTGGGAACCATTGGCAAGGGTGAAACCAAAGGCCTCCTCGACCTCGCCAGACAGGCACTCGAAATCGGCAAGGGAACGGCCAAGGCCCGCCCCCTGCAGCCCTCCACAGCCAAGGGAGGAAAGTCCCCCGGCAAGGCAACAAAGATGGCTACCGGGAAAAAAATCGCGGCTGCGGAACTCCGCATCCTGAGTTCCGAGATGAACTGCCCTGACTGCGGCCTCTCCTTCGAGGAACTCGACCCGCGGCTCTTTTCCTTCAACTCGCCCCACGGCTGGTGCGAGCATTGCCGCGGCTTCGGGGAGGTCTGGAGCGAAATCCCCAGGGCCACCGACTTCGATTCCCAGCTCGAGGCGGATCTGGCCGCCGAAAAATCGTTCGAGAACCGCGAGGAGGGGGAGACCAGACCCTGCCCCGTCTGCCACGGAGACCGCCTCAATCCGACCGCCTGCGCCGTGAGGATCGGGGGCGAGAGCATCGCTTCCTTCTCCGGGAGGGCCGCCAGCGAAGCCCTTCTCCTGACGGAGGGATGGAAATTCAAGGGGCGCGAGGCCACCATGGCCCGGGACATCCTTCCCGAGATCAGGCAGCGTCTGGAGTTCCTGGGACGCGTGGGTCTCGACTACCTGCAGCTCAACCGCTCCGCCAAAACGCTCAGCGGCGGCGAATCCCAGCGCATCAGGCTCGCGGCGCAGCTTGGTTCGAATCTGCGCGGGGTCCTCTACGTGCTCGACGAACCGACCATCGGCCTTCATCCGCGCGACAACACCCGCCTCCTCGACGCCCTTGAGGAACTCTCCGCCCAGGGCAACTCGCTCCTGGTGGTGGAGCACGACGAGGAGACGATGCGGCGGGCCGAAAGGATCATCGATCTCGGCCCCAAAGCCGGCACCCATGGCGGTGAGATCGTCGCGATGGGTGACATCGCCGAGGTGATGGCGTGCGAACGCTCCCTCACCGGAAAGTTCCTGCGCGAACCGCCTTCGCATCCCCAGCGTGGATCACGGCGTGCGCTGCAGGACGTGCCCGCGTGGCTGGAACTCAAGGGGGCATCACGCCATAACCTCAGCAACGTCGACGTCCGCTTCCCTCTCCGGCGCCTCACCGCGATCACGGGCATCAGCGGATCGGGAAAGAGCACCCTGCTCCGCGGAGTGCTACTGCCCGCCGTGGAGGAAACGATCACGAGGAGCGGCCGCCGCAGGAAGTCGGGTCCCCAGCATTGGAAATCGCTCACAGGGGTCGAGCACCTGTCGCAGGTCATCGAGGTGGATCAGTCGCCCATCGGCAAGACCTCGAGGTCGACGCCGGCCACCTATCTCAAGATCTTCGATGCGATCCGTACCCTGTATGCGGGCCTTCCCGACGCTCGCCTGCGCGGCTACACCGGAAGCCGTTTCTCATTCAACAACCAGGGAGGCCGCTGCGAAACCTGCGAGGGCCAGGGGGTCATCAGGCTTGAGATGAACTTCCTGCCCGTCTCCTACATGCCGTGTGAGGACTGCGGCGGGACCCGCTTCAACCGCCAGACCCTCGAGGTGAAGTATGACGGAAAGTCGATCGGCGACGTGCTTTCCATGACCGTCGAGCAGGCAGCCGGATTCTTCGCTGCCCATCCCAAGATCCGCCGCCCCCTCCAACTCCTCGTGGAAACCGGCTTGGGATACCTGAAACTGGGACAACCCAGTCCGACACTCAGCGGCGGAGAGGCGCAGCGCATCAAGCTTGTCACCCAACTTGCCCGTGGCGGATCGGCGGATCGACCCAGAATGGCGAAACGCGGCGGTACCCTCTACATCCTCGAGGAGCCAACCATCGGACTCCATGCCTCCGATGTGGAACTGCTGCAGAACGTTCTCCATCGTCTCGTCGACGAGGGGCACACCGTGATCGTCGTGGAGCATCACGTCGATCTGGTGGCCGAGGCCGATTACATCATCGACGTCGGCCCCGAGGCAGGGCATCGCGGCGGAACCATCGTGGCCACGGGAACCCCCGAGGAAGTGGCCAAGAGCAAGACGAGTCGGACCGCGCCGTTTCTAAAAGAAGTTCTCTCCCACAAGAAACCGTAAAGATTTTCCCGCAGAGGCGCGGAGGCGCAGAGGTAGGGAAAGATTCTATCGGGCTTCACCATATCTGCGTCTCTGCGTCTCCGCGCGAGATTTTCTGACTCTTGCTTTCGCATCGGCCAAGGCGTATGGGTACCCCGTGACGGTGGACGACCGCGGGGAGCAATCCTCGAGGAAAGTCCGGACACCACACGGCGGCATACTGCGTAGAACACGCGGGAGGCAGGGGCGAAAGCCCCGGTCGACGGAGAGTGTCACAGAAAACAGACCGCCAGCGGTGGAATCTCCGTGAGGAGGTTTGACCGCGGGTAAGGGTGAAAAGGCGGGGTAAGAGCCCACCGCCCCGAGGGTAACCGAGGGGGCACGAAAAACCCTATGCGGTGCAAGACAGAACAGGGGAAGAGGCCGCCGGCTTCGCAGTCCGACCACCGGTCGGACGAGACCCCGGGTAACGTCGCACCTGTCGCAAGACGGGCGGGAATCACGGGTTCGCCCGGGATCCCCGAGAGAAATGGCCGTCCAAGCCGGGGCAACCCGGCCTGACAGAATCCGGCTTACAGCCGTCACACCTGGCGGGGGTGGTTCCTGATCGGAATCACCCCCGTTCCATTTTCCAGAAGACTTGGGGAAAGCGGCCAACTCTCAAAGAGTCGATAGCCTTATGAGCTCGTCCAACGGCCTAAAAGACCTCAGCCCAACAGCCTTCTCAGAACTTCATTCCGAGGGACCAGAAGAAGTTCTGGCTCTGCAAGTCGCTATTGCCCGCGGCGGCATTGTAGAAGAAGGCCGTATTCCACCTCTTGGCGAACTCCAGGGTCACGCCAACGCCCGTGTAGAGGGTATCCCTGATCGGGGTGGCGCTGGTGTTACCAACAGGCACCCCGCCCAGGTTGCCGCTGATCGTGTAAGGGTTCTGCATGAACTCGTGCTGCCAGGCCAGGTTGATCTGGGGAACGACCATCAGGTTGCGCGTGGCCTGCCAGCTGTAGGCGCAATTGGCTCCCAAACTCGAAATCATGCTGGAGCTGTTCCAGTTGAGTCCCTGGTAGTCGAGGCTTTGGGCTCCG
>JACCDY010360673.1_pt1 | contig 19514 bp, 27 predicted proteins | sample 7446391 | NCBI WGS metagenome assembly JACCDY01 (sample SAMN15323451, study PRJNA562643) | freshwater metagenome | isolation source: river surface water | place: USA:Blue River Watershed | collected 2017-08-18
GATTTAGCTAAGTTCCTTGAAAAAGGTAACAAAACAGCTGGAACCCGCGTTCGTCAGGCTATGCAAGAAGTTAAGAAACTTGCACAGCAAGTGAGAGTTGATGTGCAGGAGAAGAAAAATTCTTAAGCATATAACTACTACTAGAAGAAGCAGCCTTTTTAGGCTGCTTTTTTTGTTTCTATGGAATAATCCTTAGGAAGAGATATATAAGTAAGTAAAAACACAATCATGGGATACTACGTAGCAAAAGTAAATTTTGAATCAACAGAAACAAAAAGAAATGGCGATCCAGTAATTCACAAGTCTGAATTTTTGGTAGCCGCAGAATCTGTTCTTGAAGTGGAAACGAAGGTAGCTGAGTTTCTGAAAGACACGACTGGATTTTTTGAAACCATACAAATTTCAAAATCCAAAATAGAAGCATGCATTGACTAATGGCAGAAACAGGAAGCTATATCCCACCACAATCACCTATCGCTATACAACCTGGCGATACTGGATTTGAAACGGTTGGTAAAGCTTATAACAGATGGCTTTGGACTTTTCCTGATTGGAAAAATAAGAAAAGCAAGATTATAAACCCAAACACAAATTGGGGTCTAAATTCGAAAGCCATGACACCTGGTGAGATTAAGAAAAAAATGAAAAATCTTTACTTATCAGAAGAAACTGAAAATATCGAGGGTGGTCTTTCTAGCGGGAAGACCATCAAAGATATAGCTATAATGCACACTTATGATGACAGTACCGACTCTGTTGATCCGAGCGATATAGAAAGAATGATCTCACATCTAGAAGATCAGCTTTCAATGGGGGTAGAAGTTGAAATGGAGCACACTAACGATGCTTCTCTTGCTAAGGAAATTGCTATGGATCATTTAACAGAGAATCCTAACTACTACACCAAGCTCAAAAAAATTGAGGAGGGAATGAAACACGTTGCAAGTTTTGATACTTTTTTAAACGAGTCTGCAATTTTAGAGGGAAATACCACTGACAAGATTGATGGTCCAATCAAACTATTTGGATCTCAAATTTTTGTTGTAAAAACTGTAATGAATTACAAAGAAGGTGGTAAAGATAAGTGGAAAACTATCAATGGAGCTATTAGGGTTTCGACACCAGGTAAAGCACCGTTCGATTATAAGATTAAGCTTGACTCTGTTGTATATGATGGTCCTGTTGTACCTTCATCGCTAGATTATGACGAAAAAGAAAAAACATATTATATCAAAACTAATGCAGGACAAAAGGAAGAACTAAAGCCTGCCGATATAAATAAGGTTATTGCAGCTTACAAGCAGGGTGAGAATAAAATTGAGGTTTCGGGAAGATTAGGATCAACTTTGACTTTCAACCGTACCTGGGATTTCAAGGATTTAAAATAATTAGCAAAAAATGCCATCAGTTAGCAAAGCACAACAAGCAATCATGGGTCAGGCCTGGGCTTTAAGACAGGGTGATCTGAAAATGAAGGACATTAATCCAATGTGGAAAGATGAAATCAAAAAGATTGCATTTGGTTACAAGGATAAGGGTGGAAAATTTATTGCTCCTATGACCGACAAGGAGCTCAAGAAATATGCTTCAACTAAGTCTAAAAATTTGCCAGAAAGAGTTGAAGATGGTAAGCCGATTAATGAAGACTGGGGTAGCTCTGACCAAAGCATCATGAATTCCAGTATTCATAAGGCAATCGGTTCACCTACGGAAATGCCTTCCCCATTTAACCCAGATTTAAGAAGTGCTGCTGAAGAAGCTGTCGATTTCTATTGGGATGAATGGGAAGAATATAGAACTGACAGAGATGCTCTTATCGACAACGCGGTTAGAAAGTATCTTAGTTCATATTTTAGAGAGCAATTCGAACTTTTAAAAAGGATGTTTGAAGCTGATGCAACGTTAGGAGTTATTGATTCGAGCGAAATGCCCTCTTTTACACCGAACATGAACTTTGGAAAAGGAATTAATCCGATAGTACCTTTCCTAAACCCAGATTCAAAAAAGAAAAAAGCTGGAAAGGGTAACCTTGAAAATCTTAAAGATTACAGAGACTGGATTAAAGTAAACAAAAAGTAATGCGATCTATACTTGAGTTTGAAGATTATGACCCACGTTCCGAATATGTCGAGGACGAAAGAAGGGAGCTTGATCTTGATTGGATTCGAGGTACCAAGGAATATCAGGAAATAATTGATCTTGGGTTCGCAGACGTTACTTCTGATCAACAAGAGCTCAATAACACCTTGAAGTTCGAAAGGAAAAAGCAACCCGATCTTGATGGATATGACAAAGTGTTTTATACTATACACCCGACAGGAACAGTTCGAAGATACAATCCAATAGAGTCTCAAGAAATACCCAAGGGTCAGGGAAACACAATTAGAACATTTCCTTCCCCCTTTAGAAGTTCAAGGGAATACAAAAAGGCATTAAGATACCTTTACAATTATCTTAGAAGAAAAGAACTCAAAAAAGATTATAGATAAATACATTATGGGATGCGGATGCGGTGTTAGCACAAACACAAACCTTAGAACCTCGAGTAAGGGAGAACCTTACATCGATCTTACCGGAAAGATGGTTTTGGATAAATCCGGTACTCAATTATTGATTTTAGAGCCTATTTTCGATGCTTATAAAGATATAATTGGATATACAGTTAAAAATCTTGAGCAAAAGGTTTTAAGAATCTTTGCCAAAGACATTGAAAAAGTATTAGAATAAAAATGGACAAAATGTATTACCCAACTGGACAATTGACCAATGGCAGGACCTTGGTTTGTATGTGCTGTGAAAACGATGTTCCGATGATGGAGTCTGAGGAGACTGCTAACGACATGGAAAAGAAAATTAAGCAGTGGCTCGATGATAACCAATATGTTGTTGAAATGTGGCAGATGCAAGAAAAAATGAAAAGTTGTGGAGTCCTTGAATATGAATTACAAGAAATGGACGGCGGTGGAGATGCTGGCGGAGGATTCGCTTCACTAGATGCAACTCCAGGTATGGGTAATGTTATTCCACCTCAAGCAGGAGGAACTAATGCGGATTTTTACGGGGGTAAAGTTGGATCCGGTGATAAATTCACAACACTAACCGTTGGTACTCCTGCTGCTAAAAAGTCGAAAAAGAAGGAAAGAAAAGTAAAGGATTACAAGTCATTTCTTGCTATGATTAACAGCATGTCCAAATAAGACATTTCGTCGATAGATAATAATAACAAGGTGACTTTTAGTCACCTTTTTTGTTGGAAAAACTTAGTGGAATAAAATTTGTAGTTTTCTTACTAAAAAAACAAAAAAAATGAGTACACTTACATTTTATCACCCGCTTGAGATGATGAACAAAATCCTCAACAACACTACACCTTTAATACATAGTAGAAACTATTTTGTGGATGAGCAGGACGAGAACTTCATTTTGGAAGTACCTGTTCCTGGATTCAAACAGGAAAACGTCGCAGTTGAGATAGAAAATGATTTTCTTGTTATCACAGGCGAAGATACTGAATCTTTTTGGACTGATGATTTTACAAAAAAGTTCAAGCTTCCAAACACTGTCGACCAGGATTCAATTAAGGCTAAGATTTCTGACGGTATTCTGAAAATTGTTCTTGGGAAGAAAAAAGAATCGATGCCAAAGAAGATTAAAATTTCATAAAAACGAAATTTTATTTTAGATTTGCCATAAGAAAGCTCGATCACCAAATGATTGAGCTTTTTTATTATGTCAAGAGAAAAAGAAATGTTAGATACCTGGGCGAAAGAGTTCGCTTCGGAAATTTTGAAAAAAGAGGAAGATCCCTCTTACGAGTCTGTCCTGGATAGGACTCTGATTGTTAGAAAACTTTCAGTGATTATGGAAATGAGCTACGGAGAAACCTCCAGTGTACTGGACAGAAAAATCAACGAATTCAAGAGAAAACTTAAATTCCAATAGATGGAGAGGTTGATTCAGGAAGATCTTTTAGATGACCCATGGAAAATGACCGTGGCGTGTATTCTCTTGAATCAAACCACCAATCAGCAGGTTCGTAAAATACTTTATCCACTTTTTGATTTTCTTAAATCACCAGCGAACACTGCTGAACTAAGTCCATCCCAAATTTACCCCTTAGTGAAAAGCACTGGGTTTGGTAATGTAAAGTCTGAGAGAATAATTAGAATGAGCCAGAAGTGGATCTCTGGTTTCGAAAAAGTTCAAGAACTTCCCGGTGTTGGCAAATATGCTACAGAATCCTGGAAAATTTTTGTGGAAGGCCGGAAAGATTTTGTCCCCTCCGACAAAAAGCTAAAAATGTATTTAGAAAGATTTGATAATTGATATCAAATCAGGATGTGGATAACAACTGAGCTTATCTATTCTGACGTTTGAGTGTGACCATAGACCTGGAGTTCCTTGAAGAGCAGAATCTGAAATATCAAAAGCTTCGTAAGAACCCTTCTTTTCGATTTCTTTTTGTAATCCCTTTTTTAAATTTATGTCAAACTCTTTGGAAAGCCAAAGTAGTAAATTTGTAAGTGATTCTAGCTGCAAAGGACTATAGCTGTGGAAATATTTTTCCCCTCTGAAAGGTGATTGGAGAATTGTTACATCCTCTTTATTAATCTTCACATTTGTTTTTGTGTAGAAGTTTCCGTCGATTGATTTTGTAAGTTCCCCGTAATTACAAATTTCAATTCCAATGCTTTTTTGATTCAAAAAGGTGTTGTTCTTAGCTTTTATAAAAAGATGATGTGCCCACATTTCTGGGTTAAAAGCTTGATATATGGACCCATCGAATTTATTATCTGCAGAGACTGAAAGATTTTTCCCGCCAATGACAAAAGATGATCCTGACCTAATCCTGTTTGAAGAGTCAGCTCTATCTCTAGACCACGAATTGATAACCCAGTCCGGCCGGTAATATCCATTAGTGTTTCTGATAAAGATAGAATCTTTCGGCATCGATTCCTGATAATATGAATCTTCCGAAAGTGGATGTTGGACCCAATTCAATTAAGTTTAAAATATTTTTACTGCTCTGAGGTTTTTGCTTTCGGGGAAAGCTCCTCGTGTATTCTCTTTTTGAGATACTTTACTATTTTGTCCGGCTTCTCGCTATTTTTCAACATCTTTTTAAATTCCTCTTCTTCTTGAAGTGTATCTAAATAGTTGTATAGATCCGTTGATTGAAACATTGAATCAACAACCTGTGGCATTTGTGTGTACGCCGGTCTATAATTTCTTGAGTTAACGTTATCCTTGTACCATTCTCCAGGAACAACAACTGATCCTGGTGCTACAGAAATATAATATTCATTCAAGAAATTCTCGAAACTTTTGATGGTCCTTTCCATAAGTAAACTATATATCAATAGAGATTTGATTGATAGATGAATCAAAACTAATTTGCATGATCGTAGATATCGAAAATAAAGGAACTTACCTTAAAGTATCATCATTCTCGGAAGAGGGTGACCTCATCTTTGTAAATGTTCCAATCCCGGAGAGTGAAAGGTTCATTTGGGAAAAATGCTCTCACTCAGACCGGAGGAGGGATCCAGAATGGAAATCGTGGGATGGAATGTCCGTAAGAAAAGAAAAATCACAAAGGTATGATAAGTACAGAATGGTTCAAATCCTAGAAGAAGCGGACCCTGAAGTTACCAAGTCCCTTTGGGAATTCCAAACCCCAAAAAAATACTTTGTCGATATTGAGGTTGAGATGACTGACGAAATGGGTGATTCTTTAGATACGGCTTCTGCCAAGAACAGAATCCTTTCGATTGGTATTGCAACTGACAAATGTAAGTCAATTATTTTGGGATTGGATCCTCTAACTTCGGAAGAGAAAGCTGACATCCACCGTAAAGTAAACGACTACCTTGCTCCTATGGGTGATGAATGGTCTTTTAAATATCAGCAGTTCGAAACCGAGTATGACATGCTCTATACTTTCTTTAAGGATCTTGCTCCAAAAATGTCCCTTATAACCGGATGGAACTGGTTTGGATATGACTGGCCTTATCTTTTAAACAGAGCAAAAAGACTTGGAATAGATCCTAAAATTATTTCTCCTGCGAATTTCCTAATAGGTAAGGATAATTTACCAATGCACCTACTCATGGTCGACTACCTTGAAATCTACAAGAAGTGGGACCGGGTGATCAAGATCAAAGAGAGTAACCGGCTAGATTATGTTGCAGAAAAAGCAACGGGGCTAAAGAAGATCGTTTACGAGGGTTCTTTGAGGAATCTTTACCAGTCGGACTTTCCAAAATTTGTCCTGTACAACGTTATCGACTGTGCCCTGGTACACTACATTGATGTCAAGCTAAAAACTCTTCTAACCTACTTTAAAATAGCAAATTTGAATAGAGTAGAGATCAACAGGGCTCTGTCTCCTGTATGGTCAACTGAGGTAATGATGCTAAAGAAATTTTTGGAAAGAAAGCAGATTTTTGTCAACGAGAAAAAGGATGAATCCCACGTTAAATTCATCGGTGGATATGTGAAAGAACCCATTAAGGGTTTACATGAATGGGTTGCTTGTTATGACTTTGCTTCTCTTTATCCAAACACAATTGTTCAGTGGGGAATCTCTCCTGAGGTTTACAAGGGAAAACTCGGGAAGGATCTGTCTGAAGTCAAGGAGGGATGGGTTACAACTTCTTCTTCAGCCATCTTTGGAGGAGACGACGAAAGTCCAATTTTGAAGACAATAATTAAGGATCTCTATGCGAAGAGAAAAGCAACGAAAAAAAGAATGTTGGAACTTCAGATTGAAATTGATCAATTGGAGAAACAATTGAAAAATTTAACGTAGAACTTTCCCAAAATTACCGCACTCCTGGGACCCACTTGATATATAAAAAACCCAGCGGCGGGAGAGAGTAAATAAACTAGTTCAAATAAACAAGATATGGCAAACACAGACAATGAATGTGCAGATCTTTTGATCAAAGATCTCTACCGAGAATCAAAAGATACACTAGGAGACATCCTGAATCTACAAGCGGAAACGCAAAAAAGTGTTTATGGTTATGACTTCGAAAACATGACCCTAAGAGAGATTATGGATTTCTGGCACATGAATAACCACGCACTTATTGACGAAATACACGAAGCTACCGACGCTCTGGGTGGAATTAAAGATGGTAACGGCAATGCCATCTGGAAAAGATGGAAGAGCGCTTACTCTTCTTATCAGGACATTAAATTCTCCGACTTATCAGAAAATGACAAGCTAGAATGTAAGTTCGAAATTGTGGACATGCTCCACTTTTTCATGAACTACGCTGCTTCAATTGGTATGACACCAGAGGAAATGTACAACATGTACATGAGTAAAAACGAGGAGAATCGTCGTAGACAAGCCAACAATTATTGATCTTAAAAGAAAAAACAAATTAAATTATGAAGGAGAACTATTCTTTACCGGAACCGATTTTGCAGGAAAATCCTAATCGTTTCGTTATTTTTCCAATCGAACACCACGATATCTGGGAGATGTACAAAAATCAAGAAGCTTGTATTTGGACAGCTGAAGAAATTGATTTATCAGCCGATATCGACGACTGGAGAAACAACTTAAACGATAACGAAAGACATTTTGTTAAACACATTCTAGCTTTTTTTGCTGCGTCCGACGGTATAGTAAACGAAAATCTAGCTGAAAATTTTGTTAAGGAAGTACAATATTCCGAAGCTAAATTCTTTTATGGATTTCAAATCATGATGGAGAATATCCACTCTGAAACTTATTCTCTTTTGATTGACACTTATATTTCGGACCCAGCAGAAAAACACATGTTGTTTAATGCAATTGAGACAATCCCGGCTGTTAAGAAAAAAGCAGAATGGGCTTTAAAATGGGTAGAATCTGAACACTTCCAAGAAAGATTGATTGCGTTTGCTGCAGTTGAAGGTATTTTCTTTTCTGGATCTTTCTGTTCTATTTTCTGGTTAAAGAAAAGAGGTTTGATGCCGGGACTAAGCTTTTCGAATGAGTTGATTTCTAGAGATGAGGGTATGCATTGTGACTTTGCAGTTCTTCTCCACAACAACCACCTTGCAAACAAGGTATCTGAGGAGAGAATTAAAGAAATCATTCTTAGCGCTTTGGAAATTGAAAAGGAATTTATCACTGAGTCTTTACCAGTAAAATTGATTGGTATGAATCAAGATTTGATGAAGCAATATTTGGAATTCGTAACAGATCGCTTGTTGGTAGATCTTGGTTGTTCCAAAGTATTCAATTCGGAAAATCCATTCGATTTCATGGCGAATATTTCTCTTCAAGGTAAAACTAACTTCTTTGAAAAGAGAGTAGCTGAATACCAAAAAGCTGGAGTGTTAAATTCCTCCGAAAACTCGTTCGATTTGGACGTTGATTTCTAATTAAAAAAAATAAACAAAAACAAAAACATGTACGTAACTAAGAGAGATGGATCTAAAGAGGCGGTAAGATTTGACAAGATTTCTAACCGCATAAAGAAAATGACTTATGGACTGAATTCAGACTTTGTAGACTGGATGGGAATTTCACAAAAGGTAATTGCGGGAATTTACGATGGAATTTCAACAGTGGAACTCGATAACTTAGCCGCTGAAACAGCTGCTTCGCTTATTCCTTCACACCCAGACTATTCAATTCTAGCTTCTAGAATTGCAGTTTCTCGACTTCACAAGTCCACTAAAAAGAAGTTTTCTGAAACCATCGAAGATCTTTTTAATTACATCGATCCAGAAACAGGAAAACCTGCCGGACTGATCAATGACGAAACTTTCGAAGCTGTTCAAAAGAACAAAGACAAATTCGATTCTGCAATCATACACGACAGGGATTTCAACTTTGAATACTTTGGATTTAAAACCCTCGAGAAAAGTTACCTGTTGAAGATGCACGGAATGACAGCCGAAAGTCCTCAACACATGTACATGCGTGTCGCTGTTGGTATTTGGGGAGCTGATATTAAGAATGCTTTGAAAACATACGAGCTTCTTTCTACTCACATGATGACCCACGCTACTCCAACCCTTTTCAATGCAGGAACAAAGAAACCTCAACTTTCCTCTTGCTTCTTGCTAACCATGCAGGAGGATTCGATTGCTGGAATTTACAAAACTCTTTCGGACGTTGCTCTCATCTCTCAAAACGCTGGAGGAATTGGATTGGCAATTCACAACATTAGATCTACTAATTCTTATATCAGAGGAACAAACGGAAAATCAAACGGAATTGTCCCGATGTTAAAAGTGTTTAATGAAACAGCCAGATATGTTGACCAAGGTGGAGGCAAGAGGAAAGGCTCTTTTGCAATTTATCTTGAGCCTTGGCACGCAGATGTGGAAGACTTCTTAGATCTAAGAAAGAACACAGGTAAGGAAGAAAGAAGGGCAAGGGATCTTTTCTTGGCTTTATGGATTCCCGATCTTTTCATGGAAAGAGTTGAAAACGACCAAGAATGGTCGCTATTCTCACCATCCGAAGTCCCAGGTCTTCATGAAATCTACGGTCAAGAATTCATTGAGAGATACACAGAAGCAGAAAGAAATGGAAAAGCTAGAAAGGTTGTTAAAGCTAGAGAACTTTGGGCTAAAATACTCGAGTCACAAATTGAAACAGGAACCCCTTACATCCTTTTCAAAGACTCGGCAAACAGAAAATCAAACCAGCAAAATCTTGGAACTATCAAGTCTTCAAATCTTTGCTGCGAGATTATAGAATACACAGATAAGGACGAACAAGCGGTTTGTAACCTTGCCTCAATTCCTGTTAATAAGTTCCTGAAATCAACTGATGCAAGAACTAACAGGATTGCAAGAGGAAAATGTGACGTTGATCATCAATTGCTCTACGAGGTGTCTTACCAAACAGCAATAAATTTGAACCGTGTGATTGATGTTAATTTCTATCCAACCCCGGAAACATTTAAATCAAACATGCGCCACAGACCAATTGGAATTGGAATCCAAGGATTGGCAGACCTTTTTGCTACGATGGGAATTCCATTCACATCACCTGAAGCCAGAAGGGTCAATTCGGAAGTTTTCGAAACGATTTACTTTGCGGCGATGACAGCTTCGAAAGATCTCGCTAAAAAAGATGGGGCTTATGAAAGTTTTGAAGGTTCTCCTTTGAGCCAAGGAAAATTCCAATTCAACCTTTGGCAAGTTAATGACGACGAGCTTTCAGGAAGATGGGATTGGGCAAAGTTAAGAAAGGATGTAATGAAGTACGGTGCTAAAAACTCCCTTCTTCTTGCACCAATGCCTACAGCTTCTACGGCTCAAATCATGGGAAATAATGAAGCCTTCGAGCCTTTCACTTCAAACATTTACACAAGAAGAACCTTAAGTGGGGAATTCATTATCATCAACAAGCACCTTGTGAAAGATTTAATTTCTTTAGGACTATGGAACGAGGATATGAAAAATATGATTATCATCAACAAAGGGTCTGTACAAAATATTCCTAATATACCAGATGACATCAAAGAAATTTACAAGACAGTTTGGGAAATCAAGCAAAAGGATTTGATTGAAATGTCAGCAGATCGTGGTAAATTTATTTGCCAATCTCAATCTCTTAATTTGTTTATAGAGAACGTAAATGCTGCTAAATTAACTGCTGCACACTTCCATTCTTGGAGACAAGGTTTAAAAACTGGAATGTATTACCTAAGAACAAAAGCTGCTGTTGATGCACTTTCTGGATTAGGAATAGATACAAGTAAGTACAAAAGCGTAAAGGAAGAAACTCCTACAGTTGAAACCAAAAAAGAAGTGAGCCAACCTTCTTTCAAAATTAACGGGGACTTAAAAGCTTTGGCTGAACAAACCATGAGCGACCTTTCATGTAGCTTGGACAATCCGGATGATTGCTTGTCTTGCGGATCTTAAAAAAATAGGCACTGATTTTACAGGGCCTTACACTTTATTTAAAAAATGGAAAAAGCAATAAAATTTGAAGAATTCGTACAAGTTTACGAGGAAAAAATAAACGAAAGGGTTCTTCCTGATAAACAAGGAAAAATTATGGTAATCCTTGGACCTCCTGGATCTGGTAAGGGAACAGTTTCAAAGAAGCTAGCTGAAAGAAATGGACTTGTTCACATTTCTACTGGTGAATTGATAAGAAATTCTGATGATAAGGAGCTTAAAAAACTTGTCTCTGGTGGAAATTTCATACCGGATAGAATCATGGTCAGGATGCTTAGAAAAGAGCTTGGCAAAGTGGATTTTTCAAATGGTGTAATCATTGACGGATTTCCCAGAAATTTAAAACAGGTAAAACTATTAGATTCATTATTGGGAAAACTAGGTGTTGGGTTAAGCCATGTTTTATTTCTCGATCTAAGCGAGGAAAAAGCCAAAGAGAGAATCATCAAAAGAGCAGAGAAAGAAAACCGTAAGGATGATAAAGATCCTGAAGTGATTGCTAAAAGATTCAAGGAATACCAGGAAAAGACTTCTCCTCTTGTTGACAAGTATAAAAAAAGCAGGAAGCTAATCACCATTGATGCCTCTGAGGGTAGTGAGGGTGTTTATAATTCGGTTATCAAAAAATTAGAAATCCCTGCTAAGAAAAAAGATGGAGGAAAAGAAAAAACTTCCTGATCTTGTAGTATTCAACGAGGAAACCCAAAGGTATGATGCTTTTCTAAAAAGGTATCCTACATCAGTTTCATCTCCTAAGATTGATGTTTCTGAGCTTTCTCTTTATAAACAAAGGGCTGCACTTCATGCTAACCACAAGTTTACAAAGAGAGCTGAAGAAATAAAGCAACAAATAGATAGTCTGATCCAGGAATACGAAGACAACGAACTCGTATGGAGCTCGAACATGTCTTTTGAACCCCAAATTGGGAGTGAGATATATCTTTATGAAAATAAGAACGGGAAAAGATTTGGTAGCTTGATATCTCCAGATGAATGGAAAAATGACTTCATATATTTTGGAAACTTTAAACTAGACACTGACTTTTCCTGGAAAAGGATTGGATAATGGAAAATGTTAATGACAAGCTAATTTCAGATTTCATTTTAAAATTTGAAAAAGACATAGAATACAAGAAAAAAGTAAATCTTTCTGAGGAGGAACAACTCGATGTTATATTGGAAGTTTATTCTAATTACATAAAATATTTCACGGACCTATCAATATCTTCCTCCACTTTAATAAAAGGGAAGCACCCACATGTAGTGCTGGACTTTAATAACATAAATGTTGACGAGCTTGTTTCTCTTACCGAAAAAACTTTTATGGAATTGGGAATAAGATTTAAGAGACATAGATTTTCAGGCTCTCTACCTTTAATTTCCGGCAAGAATGCATCGGTCCCCGGTTTGCTCCATGGAAGAGGATATTTCATGTTTACCTTTTCTGAAAAATTCAGATCACTTGGCTCTTCGATAAAAATTGAATGTCTAAGAGAAAATCAGGTGGTGAAAGTATTAGATGGAAAGATTGATAATCTCTCCCTGGTTTTCTGGAATGGTAGGGGAATGAGTAGGACTTACTTTGATCCACTAGACGAGGAACAAACCAAGCAGGCTTTGGATCTATCCGACGAGGAGAATGGTATAGTCAGTATAGAAATGATATCTAATCGTGGTGCAAAAAATTTGAAAGTAAAAGGTGATTTTTCGGTCACTCTAAACGATCAACTAATTTTAAAAAGAATAACCTCGGTAGATCGGGGTTAAGGTTGAAATTTTTCTAAGAAAGTTACTATAAATAGAAACTGGAATAAAAGTTTCTATGTCAACTAAATCAAAGAAAAGAAAGGGAAGTAATTCTAACAAGAAATCCCCATTAACATTAGTAAAAACCACACCAGCACAAGAACCTCCTAAAGATCTAAGCATTCAAAGCATCAGCTTGTGCTTAGTTATGATAGTCAAAGACGAAGAGGATACAATCAGACGCTGTTTAACTCAAGTAGCACCTTACATTTCTTATTATGTAATCTGTGATACCGGATCAACCGATAACACAATTTCTGAGATCAAGTCTACTATGAGTGAACTTGGAATTGAAGGGGAAGTACACGAGCGACCTTGGGTAAATTTTGAAGTGAATAGAACCGAAAGCTTGGAATTGGCTAAAGGTAAATGTGATTATCGTTGGATTATAGATGCTGACGACACATTCAGGGTTACTGATTCAAAAATCAATCCATTTAACAATCTTCCCAAAGACGTTGACTGTTTCCAAATTCTATATAGACTGAATTCTTTACAGTATCACCGTGCTCAGATCGTTAGATCTGACCAAGATTGGGTTTACAAAGGAGTATTACACGAATATCTTGATCTCCCAGGGAAAGAAGGATTGGTACAATACCAGATCCCAGCTAATTATTGTCACGTTGATGCTGATATTAGTCCTTTGAAGAGGGCTAATAGTCTGGAAGAAAAATATGCTAAGGATGCTGAAATCCTAGAGAAAGCACTGGAAGATGATCCCGCCAACACAAGGTACATGTTTTATCTTGCACAAAGTTACCGCGACTCAGGACAAAAGCTTAAAGCAATCGATGCTTACGAAAAAAGAGTTGAAGCAGGAGGCTGGGAAGAAGAAGTCTACTATGCTTTGTACATGATTGGCAAGCTAAAGGAACAATTAGGAAGACATCCCGACGAGGTTGTTCAAGCTTATTCAAGAGCTTGGGAGTACAGACCACAAAGATTGGAAGCTGTATTTCACGTGATGAGAAAGTTAAGGGAAAGAGGAAGATGGATTTTATCTTTCACCTACGGAAACATGGCTATAAAAAATCCGGGAACATCTGACATTTTATTTGTTGAACCTGAAATCTGGCAGTGGAGGCTATTGGACGAATTTGCTTTGGCTGCATTCCACACAGGTAACCCTGAAATTGCTTTTGAAAAAATGCAAACTGTTGCAAATATGCCATTTTTCCCAAATCTTCCGGAGGGAGAAAGAGAAAGAATCAACAAGAACCTGGATCACTTCAGACAAGCAGCAGCTAAAAAAGCTGAATTTTTAAAACAGAATAAGAAAAAATAATTTTAAATGTCGAAAATACTTTCGATAGCTGCTACCGTTCAGATTTTAGGGTTGCTTACATCCAAGACCAAGTAATTCACAAGAAACAATTTTCGAAATCTAAATAAATGGAACTTTTAAACACCCACCCAATTAAAAAATCAGACCTAGGATTCCATGGAAATCTCTTTGGAGGGAAACTTCTCAGTTGGATTGATGCTTCCGCTGCTGGGTATGCGATGCAACTTTGTGATACCCCAAGAATGGTTACAGTTTCTATAGATAGCTGTTTTTTTAAGAAACCTGCGAAAGAAGGACAACTTTTAAAAATCTACGCTTCTCCATCCAACGTCGGGAAAACATCAGTTTCCATACAAATGGAGGCTAGATCACACAACGTTTATACTGGGCAACAAAAGGAAATTCTCAAAACAACTATAAAGTTTGTTAGAATAGATGAGGAGGGAAATCCAATTCCTATTAGTGAAAGAGCAAAGGAAAGAATCCTAACGATCATGGAGAACCACTCAAAATCAAACAAGGACTGATATATAGTCTATGCACATTCAAGACTTTAAAGAGTACAGTGGTAGATTAAGTGAAGGACTTGATTTTCACGTCAAGAATTCAATAAATTTATCCGAAAGCGTCTATAGAATAGAGTCTGATGCTTGGCTGAAGTTAGTCAACGAAGCAAGATCCCTCTGGATATTGGGTGACCTTGATTTATCTTATGACGACATTTTCATCATATCAACGGATGCTGGATCTAAGGGTCTATTTGAGGGACAGGAAGTTTTACTGGACGTCCCTTTTGAAATAAACGAAGCTGAATACAAAGGCAGAAAGGTTTCTCTCAATAAGCCTTTTAGAACTCAAGGGCAATCAAGAAAATTTGCAGTCTATACAAAAAACGGGGAAGGAAAAGTTGTTCTTGTCAGATTCGGACAACCGGGACAGTCTGTTAAAAATTATGATAGAGAAGCATCAAAATCTTTCAGAGCAAGACATAGATGCAACGATCCAGGTCCAAGATGGAAACCTAGATGGTGGTCTTGTAATGTCCATAGATATCACAAATTGTTGGGTTTGAAATCTAGTAACCCATGGTAACTCCCTTTTCAGAGGAACCCTTAAGCAGCATAGAAGTAATTAGAACTTTCTTACCAACTGTCAATACTGAAGAATTGAAATGGCATTGGGACGAGGAAAACAGAACAGTTGAATTCCTGAATGAAAATGATTGGGAATTTCAATTGGACAACGAGCTACCCCGAAAGTGCGTTGGCGAGGTTTTTATCGAAGCTGGTGTTTGGCATAGAGTGATAAAAGGAACAACTGATTTAAGGGTGAAGATTACTAAAACCTGGAAATAGTAAGATATATAAACAAAGAAATTTACTCTAATGAACAATCTTAAACTTTTCGAAGAATTTAAAGCTTCCATGAACGAAGCAGCAACCCCGGTTTATGACGAAACTGAGGTAATGAAGAATGTAAATGCTAGACCAAAAATGGAGCTTAAGTATTCTGAGGTAATTCCTAAACTAAGGGATATGCTTGCACAAAAAGAGAATGGAATGCTTTCGAAGATCACTGTCATTGCAGACGTACCAACACAAGGAAAGGGAGCTCCTGATTACATTCAGGATGTAATTAGACAAGAGAGGGAAAGACTTGCCAGAAGGTACAAAGCTTCTATCGGAAAGGATCTTGATGCTGATCTTGACCCAGAAGAGTTTGACTTCGATTTGGACAGATTCGGGGATAAAAGAACCATTTTCATTGACTCTGAGTTTCTTGTAGATAGGATTGAAAACATTGGTGGAACTGATTATATTATTGGAATTCCTGTTTCTTTACAAGACAAAGGATATGAAGCAAAAATTTTACCAATTAAGGTAGATGAGATCTATTACACTCCTGCAGAAGGAAATATGATGATGTAATTATCAATATAAATTTTGAAAAAGCGGGGTCTTCCCGCTTTTTTTGTGAAATTAACTCGAGCGAAGGGAATATAACTTTAAACTTATAGTTGATGGCTACAAAAGATATACAAGTACTTTCCGATTTCGAACACATTTTGAAGAGACCAACAATCTATGTTGGATCTGTTAAATTGAGTGAGGAGCAAATACCGATTGTAAAAAGCGATCTGATATCCTCGGTACCTCTCCACATTTCTGTGGGGATGTACAAACTTTTCGATGAGGTATTCTCAAATTCGGTAGACGAGGCCAAAAGAATGAAAAAATCCATGGACTCAATCACTGTTGAAGTTGATTCCAAAAACAACACAATCAGGATATCGGATTCTGGTGAAGGATTTGTGAACGGGTCAAAGATCAACGCAAAAAGTGGTATGAGTAATATTGCAACTGCGGTTTCAATGTTAAGAGCTGGATCTAACTTTGACAATGAAAATATTTCGGAGACCTTGATTGGTACAAATGGCATGGGTGTCAGTCTTGTAAATGCTATGTCCAGCTATTTTTCTGTCGAGACAACAAACTCGTTAGAACACTATTTTCAAGAGTGGAACAACTTTGCTGCTAAGGAACCGAAAGTTCAAAAGAGAGGTAAAAGGCCGTTGGGGACTACTGTGAGCTTTACCCCGCTGAAGGAAATTTTTGATAACTGCAAGTGGAGTAAGGATATTTTATACTCTCAATTGTTACTTAAGAAAAGAGTCTTAGAAACGGAGTCCAATACAAGGGACATCAAAATTAAGTTCATCTGGGACGGTAAAGACGTACCAGTAGACACCTCAGTTTTAAAACAGATATCGTATAAAACAAAGATCGGTGAACTTTTGATCTGGGAAAAGATTGAGGATTCTGGTTCTGTTTCTTTTGTCAACTCTGCCATGTGCACGGGAATTCACCAGAAGATTATCATGGATCAAATCAACGGAGTTCTAGAGGATTCTCTTGCGCATCACTTTTATGACTTTTGCTTGATTCTCAATCTACCGCCATCATTGGTGAAATTTGGAGATCAAAACAAAACCAAATTTGTAACAAGAAGGGAAGATGTTGAGCATATAATAGTAGACAATTTTGCGTCCTCTCTCAAGAAATTTTTCTCAACCCCACTCTTCAAAAAAATCCGCACAGAAGTTGAGAATAGAAAAAAAGATGCTAGTCTAAAAAAGATTAGAAAGGAAAAGAAAAGCGTAAAGGTCCAATTCTCACACAAATACTTTCCACCCACCTCAAGGATTGCAGAGAATCTTTTCATTGTGGAAGGACTTAGTGCGATGGGTTCGATCTTACAAAAAAGAAACCCTGCACGAGACGGTGTTTATGCTTTGAAGGGAAAAATTAAAAACGCAAGAAGTCTTTCCGATCTAGCAGATAACAAGGAAATTTTGGAACTCATGCAAATTTTAAATCTCGAGCCAGAAAGACCTGATTTGAAATGTCCATTCGAAAATGTAGTTATAGCAACGGATCAAGATCCGGACGGTTCACACATTACATCTTTGCTTATCAATTTATTCTTTAAGTGGTTTCCTTGGATTATTGAAAACAAAATGTTGAACTTTCTGGAAACCCCTCTGGTAACTTCTGGTGATAGGGCCAAAAAGTATTACTACTCACTGGACGAATTCAAAAAGGATAGCCAAGGTAAAAGATTAACAAATGTTCGTTATCTAAAGGGTTTGGGATCTTTATCCCTGGAGGATTGGGATCATGTGATGAAGAATAAAAAAATTGTGAAGATAGTCAAGGATAGGAAATCCAATTCTATGTTGGAGATGGCATTTGGTAAATCCTCAGAGGCTCGCAAAATGTGGTTATCAAAATTAACATAGTTCAATTTTTTTGAACGGGGGGATTAGTTAAGTTTACGGAATGGCAAGAAAATACGGATATTGTTGTATTAATATGTCCCTTAGTGAGGATGTAAAGAAAATAGATAGGATCACTACGAATAGATCCATGACAAAGAAGACATTTCTTGAGAAAGGAATTTCTTATGTCTCGGAATTAGCATTACAAAACGTTACTGATCTCTACAAGATTTTGGAGTGGAACATATCCAATAGCATTGGTATGTACCGAATGAGCTCTGACATGTTTCCTTGGTGCTCTGAATATGAGCTCTCGGATCTTCCCAGCTTCCCTGAAATAAAAAAACAACTTTCCCTCTGTGGAATATTAGCACTCGAGAGTGGTCAGAGGATCACTTTCCATCCTTCCCCGTATTCTGTTCTTGCATCCCTTAGAGAAGACGTTGTAGAAAAATCTATTAAGGAATTAAGACAACATGCTGAGATTATGGACTTGATGGGGCTACCACAAAACCACTACTATCCCATAAACATACACGTAAATACAACACAACCAACAAAGGAAGAGGCTGCAGAAAGATTTTGTGAAAACTTTCATCTCTTACCGGAAAATGTAAAACGCAGATTGGTTGTAGAGGTTGACGACAAAAAATCCCAATACACCTCAATCGATCTAAAACAACTCATACATTCTAAAATTGGAATTCCAATAACATTTGACTATCTACACAATCAATGTAATCCGCCAGAAGGTCTTTCTGAAAAGGAGTCCTTACAAGTTTGCCTTTCCACATGGCCAGTTGGCATCACTCCTTTAACCCATTTTTCGGAATCAAGAAAGCTTTTTGAGGATTCCTCCGCAAAAGAATTGGCCCATTCAGACTGGATCAATAGTAAAATCGAAACATATGGTTTTGACTTTGATATAGAATTGGAAGTAAAAATGAAGGAGAAAGCCCTTCTTAAGTACAATTCTAACATTGAACAAATCCTATGGAGAGAGAACTAAGTTTTGACGATCTTAAAAGATTCTCGGAATTCGAGGAAAAATTGCTGAATTTAAAAGATTCTGGAGTTGTTTATAAAAAAGATGACTCTTTGGAGATCGAGATTAAAAAAGAAGCATTATTTTCACACTTCGGTCAAGAGAAAACCGAGCAATTGATGGAAAAATTAGGAATCAAATTTGAAGATCTTGTAAATCAAAGTGTTTACATAGAGATATATAAGTTTCTAGACAATAAACAAAAATGAATTTTGATTCGGGAAATTTAGGCTTTTCTGATTGGGGATCATCCTTCGATGGTCACCCTCAATTTTCTATATTGAAGTCCCACATAGAACGAGCAGTACAGGATCTTTTTTTGAACGCTCTCCGAAATCAAAGTGATGATTTTCTCCAAATTTTTGAAACTGAATGTAAAATCGATGACTTTTGTTCTCGAATGATTCTCTATTGGGAGGGTGAAGAAAATTATGAAGTTTGTGGGGAAATCCTAAATCTTAAAAAAAGATTAAAAGAGGTCTGGAAACAAATACCCGTTTACGAAAGAGGTAAAGAGCTAGAGATTAGAGAGTGGCTTAAATCATCTTTCTAATACAAAAGCTAATGAACCAACAACCAGATTACTACAACATTTTAGGTGTAAATCGAAATTCATCTCCAGATGAAATAAAAAAAGCTTACCGAAAGCTTGCCTTGAAATATCACCC
>JACCDY010478914.1_pt1 | contig 19514 bp, 20 predicted proteins | sample 7446391 | NCBI WGS metagenome assembly JACCDY01 (sample SAMN15323451, study PRJNA562643) | freshwater metagenome | isolation source: river surface water | place: USA:Blue River Watershed | collected 2017-08-18
AAAACATAAAATAATAATTTGAAAAAAGGATTGTCAATAATTATGTAATCATTAAATTTTGGAGGAGTTGTATATGTTAAATTTTTATTATTATTATTATATAAAGTATTATTTAATTTTTTAAGTCTATCTTTCAAAACAATTTTATCCAAAAAAATAACATTATCAAATTTTATTTTAGCTAATGTTTTATTAAAATCTGTTTTTTTATTACCCATCGATTTTAATGATTCAATAAGTTTATTTATTTCTTCTATTTTTTTAATATTTAATGAAATATTTTTTAAAAAATCATCATATATAATTGATGTATTATATGATTTAACATGAATAGTTTTTAATTTTGATTCAACATCATCAAAAATAATAGCTTTATTTAATTCAAATCCAGTAATATTAATATCAAGTGAAATTAAAATTGACATTATAGTTTGATATTTTTTTAAAAATTCATCATATTTTTTTTTATAATCTTTAATTTTATTATATTTTTCTGTATAATTTGCTTCAGTAAAAGCAAGTCCAATAGGTTTTTCATCTAATTTTTCAATCATATTATTAATTCTTTCTTGAAAGTTAGTACCATTTACCATATTATTTATATCACCAACAATTCTATTATTCATTAATTCACCATACAAAACTTTTAATTCATCAATTAATTTTTCAACATTTTCATATTTTTTAGTTATTGCCTTATTTTTTTTAATTAAAATATCTAAAAATCCCGATAATGATTTTAATATTCCAACTACTTCTTCATTATTTTTAATAATTTCATCATAAAAACTTTTATTACTATTTGATTTTTTTTGGTCTAATATCATTTTTTGATGTATTTCAAAATTAATCCTTTTAACAGCCGGGTTTTCCAAATTCAAATAAAATCTACATAAATTATCAAATTTATTTAATGAATTATAATAATATTTATAATAATTATCAGCATTTTCTGTAAATGTATAATCAATTTTAGAATAAAATAAATTTAATTTAGGCAATAAATATATTTTAACAAATGTTTCTATTTCTTTCTTAGTTAATGGTCTTTTAGTATTATTTGGTACTAAAACAGCTTTTTTTCCAAATATATCAGGAGCTACATACATATTTCCAAATGATGTAATAGAATCCAAAAATTTATTATAAAATTCATTTCCATCTTTAGCTTTTAAAATAGGAAAACTCATATATTTAAATAAGATAAAATTTATATAGTTATATCATAATTTAATTCATTTAATATATTGTTTATAGAGTAATCATCAAGTTCATAATTAGTATTATTAATTTTAATTAAATCATTATCGAAATCATTATGAAATTCATTACCAAAATCCTCCTTTAAGCCCTTTTTATAAAACTTTTTATATAAGAAATATAAAAATAATAAAGCACATAATATATATAGACCTATCATACATTGTTTTTAGACAAAAAAATTCTATAAAAAATTTAATAAAAAATGATTTTTAATATTTCTTAAATTTTTTAATTTAAAAAAAAATATATATATTAAATTAATATAATGGCTTCATATAATACCGATACAACAAATTTAGATTTAAGGACATTCCTTGAAGGACGTATTGTAGAAAAGGGGCAACCCTATACACATACTTCAATGGGTAAGCCGTTTTGTAGTTATTATATAAATAATAACGAATTAAATACTTTTTTTTCATTGTATGAAAAATCAATTATGAATGGTGAAGAACTACATATTATTGAAAAACATGAAGAAATTGGACCATTAGTAGTTGATTTTGATTTTAAATTTGATGAAAATGAAAATGGTGATAGAATACATACTGAGGAAACTGTGTATGAAATAGTTAAATTATATGTCAATGAAATATGTGAAACTTTTGATATAAATAAAAACAGTAATAAATTACATGCTTTTGTTTTTGAAAGACCTTCAGCATACATTGAGAAAAATATAAAAAAAGATGGTATTCATATTATATTTCCTTATATAGTAAGTACTCCTCAAGTGCAATATTTCATAAGAGATAATATTCTTAAGAAAATTAATCCAATTTTAGAAAATCTGCCACTTAGAAATCTTCCATCAGATATTATTGATAGATCAGTAATATATACTAATGGATGGATGTTATTTGGTAGTCATAAACCTAAAAAAGATTCATATCAAATATCTTATATTTTTGATGGAAACATGAATAAAATGGAAATAAATGAATATCCATTTACAATGAATATTGCTAGATTCTTTTCTATTAGAGAAAAGAAAGATAAAGATTTAACAATTATTCGTGAAGATAAAATACCTTTTATTGAGAAAAGCAATAAAGTTAAAATTGTTAAATCAAAGATTAAGAAGCCTGTATCCTATGATTTAGAACAAATTAAAGAAATGTTATCAATTTTAAGTGATGAACGTGTCGATAACTACCATACGTGGATTGAAGTCGGTTGGGCATTACATAATATTGACAGTTCATCTCAAGAATTACTTGATTTATGGATTGAATTTAGCATGAGGTCTCCTAAATTTAAGGAAGGCGTTTGTGAAAAAGAATGGGAAAAAAGCAAAAATGAAGGTTTAGGCATTGGAAGTTTATTTCATTGGGCCAAAACCGACAATTTTGCTAAATACAAAATAATTATGAATAAATATGTTCAAAATTATGTAGAAAAAAGTGTTAAATCACCAACAAATTTCGATATTGCTACTGTATTATTTCATATGTATAAATATGAATATAAATATACGGGATGTGAATGGTATATGTTTCGTAATCATTTATGGCATAAAGAAAATGATGGTATGTATTTAAGACAAAAAATCTCAACCGATTTATTAGAAAAATACATTCTTTTAATGTCTGATTACAATAAAATTTGTTCTTCAACGGACCAAAATATTACTGAAGATGATAGAGAAGAATATAAAACTAAAAACAAGGAAATAACAAAAATTTGTTTAAATCTAAAAACAACAGCATTTAAAGATAATATTGTAAAAGAATGTAAAGAATTGTTTTATGATAAGAATTTTGCTAATAATTTAGATACAAATTTCTATTTACTTGGATTTAATAATGGTATTTATGAATTAAAAACCGGTATTTTAAGAGATGGACGTCCTGACGACTATGTTTCAATGAGTACAAATATTGATAAAATTGATTTTGATCCAGACCATGAATTTTGGAATGATATTAAAAAATTTATTGATACAGTATTCTTTGATGAAGAAGTTAGAGAATATTTTTTATTATTTTTGGCATCATGTCTACAAGGGCACAATGCTGAAGAAAAATTTAGAATCTGGACTGGTTCAGGGTCCAATGGTAAATCAAAAATTATGGAATTATTGTGTCACTCTTTAGGAGATTATACAATTAAATTTCCTGTAACAATGCTTACAGGAAAAAGAGCTGCTTCAAACGCAGCAACACCAGAAATTGTAATGGCCAAAGGAAAAAGATTCGGTTATTTTGAAGAACCTAGTGGTAATGAAAGAATTAACGCTGGTTTATTAAAAGAATTTTCAGGTGGTGATAAAATTACTGCTCGTGGATTACATAAAGACCCGATTGAATTTAAACCTCAGTTTAAATTGTCGTTATTATGTAATGATATTCCTGAAGTTCCTGCACATGATACTGGTATTAGTAGAAGATTGGAAATCATTGAATTTAAAAGTAAATTCACTGAACATCCTAAAGAAATGAATGAATTTCATATTGACAAAAGTTTATCTGATAAACTTCCATTATGGAAAGAATTATTCATTGCTTACTTATTAGATGTATATTACGACAAGTATAAAAACGGTGGAATCAAGGTTCCTGCCGAAGTTGTCAAATTTACAGTTGAATTTCAAAAACAATGTGATTCATATGATGATTTTATTTCTAGTTTCTTAGAAGAAACTAAGGAAAATAATGATATTATTGGAATTAACGAAATTTACGACGAATTTAGAATTTGGTATGAAGATTCTTTTGGTAATAACAAATACCCATCTAAAATGGAATTTGGTAAGTACTTAAAGAAAAAATATCCAAAAAATTATGTTGGTAAAGAACTTAAACGTTTTCGTAAAAAAGGAAAAAATAGTATTATTTTAAATCCTAATCCAAGTGTTAGTGTTAATGGAAGCATTAATGCAAGTATTAATGCAAGTGTTAATGCTAATATTAATGCTGATGCTAATGTTATTTCTACTGAAAATAAAATACAATCAGGTGAACAACCAGTTGTTGTAGTATCTGCAAATACTCCTGGATATTAATTTTTAATATAAAATACTTAAAAAAATATTATAATATATATGTATATATAAAATGATTTATGGATTTATATCTTTATTAACAACTACATCTATGTTTGCTTTTAGTATTGTTGGAACTATTACAATTATTAATAAAGCAGGACACTTTTTAAAAACAATGGAAGAAGAAACAAAAGATGCTTATAAAAAAGCTTTTGATAAATTTATGATAGAAACAATTGATGAAATTAACTTTTCAGTCGATTCATTAAAACTTATAACTAAACACACATTAAAAAATAGCAAACTATTATTTGATTTAGCATCTGGAAATAAATGTATTAAAAAAGATAAAGATGGTAATATTATTGTTTCTGATAAATCTAAACTAACAGAAGAATATAAGGAAAAAATAGAACATTTATACACAAAACTAAAGAAATATGAAAAAGAAGTGAAAAAATATAAGAATGGAGAAGATAAGCCAAGTGAAGATTCTAAAGAAAATAGTAAGACATCAAAAGATAAAAAAAAGAAGGAAATAAATAATGATGAAGATAGTGATTCAACAATTTCAGATGATGAAAGTGATTCAGACGAAATGGAATATTACTTAGAATCTGAAAAATAATAATTTAATAAAATAATTTAATAAAATAACTTATTAAAATAACTTATATTAAATTTTTTAATTAATAAATTTATTAATTCCAAATATTTTAATCAAATATATTTTTTGATTAAAATCAATTTAAAATTTAATATATATATATATTTATGAATTTTACAAATACATGTTCTGCACAAAATAGTGGCGACACTGAAATAAATAATCTTGCACAATCTATTTTTATTGTTTTATCTTTTTGTTCTGTTATTTCAAATATTGTAATTTATAGCGATAAAATATTAGAAAATAATGAAATAAATAAAAAGTTTAAAAGCATGAATAATACTTATAGTGTTTTGAAAGAATATTTTTTTAATAATTATAAAGAAGACAATAATGGTAATATAATATTTGAAAACAATATTGATATTCCTGATAAAGTACCTGTTCCACCCGATTCTAAAAAAATTGAAAGAGATATTAAAGAATTATTAAATTACCAAAGTCCTCCGCCATCTGCTCCAAACTCAAAATCAGTAAAAAAAGAAATTCAAGATTTTTTAAATAGTGATGATGAAGATGATGATAAAAATATAGATAACATTAAAGACAAAAAAGATGACAAAAAAGAAACAGATGATAATAATTTAAAACATTATCATACACAAAGTAAAAATGAAGATAAAGTAAAGAAACATCGCAGTGATGAAAAAAATAGAGATGATAAGAAACATAAGAAAAGAGACGAATCAATAACTAAAAATATAAAAGTTAAAAAATCAAGTTAATACTTAAAAATTAATACTTAAATTAATACTCAATAAAATTTATTTTCCAAATAATTTAACATTAACATATTTTTGATTCAAATAAATTATAATAACTAAAGCAATAACAAATACAAAGAATAGTATATAACGAATAATACTTAGAATTTTATCATTTACATTATCTTCATAATCACTCATTTTTACTCTTTGTTGCATAGTCATTATTTTATTATCAATTTTTTTTAAAACAATATCATTCAAATTATTTTTAGTATCAATATTTTGAATAATATTATTTACATCATCATTTGTTATACTAGTTCTTGCGGAAGATTGACTAACTAAATCAAGAATTTGTTCAAATGTATATAATTGTAAGTTATTTAATGATTCTACTTCATTATCATATGCTTCAATGTTATTATTATATATACAAGTAGTTACATTTTGATCCTTTTTAAATATTTTTTTATCATAAATATTTATATCAATTTTTTTGTTATTAGTATCAATACTTGATATAAAAAATAATTTACTTGCGTATTCCTTATTATTATAATTATTATGAAACCATACAAAATATATTTTGTTATTTAATTCGGCAATTTTCTTTGCTTCTTCAATTGTTTTAACATCTTCATCATACATTGTAATAAAATCGGAATATTTAGGAGAATTTAAGAAAAATGATGAAGCATCAGTCATATTAAATACCATCCAAGCACCATCTTTATTTTTATTTTCTTTTTTTTCAATAATTTGTTGTGCGTTTTCATATGAAGTATTATTGTCTTTCATATATTTTTCTATTTTTAGTTTTTTGATTTCATCCATTTTAAGATTAATTTCTTCTTCAACTCTTTTAGATTCTTTTTCACTAGCATGCTTTTGAACTTCTTCATATTTTTTTGTATCTTTAACAATATAAGGTGTTCTGTATAAAGGATACTTACATTGTTGAAATGAAACACTATTATCAACATTATTTTTTGAAATATCATCTATATAAACAGATGAACATTTTGTTTGATATGTTTCATCACTAGTATTTACTGGACAACTCAAGTTAAGAACTATTTTTTTATTAGTATTGAAATCATTATTTGTTATGGTATATTTTTGTGATTTACGAATATTTTCATTATCACACAAATAATCAAACTCTAAATAAATAACACTATTTTTTGTTTTTACATTTCTTGTATTTTGTTTAATAAAATTATATATTCCAGCTTTTGAAATTAATTTACATTCTTCTAATGAATCAGTGCATTTTAATTCAAAATAATCACTGTAAGGAATTACAGCAAGAATTTCTTCATCTGCTTTTAAATAAATATTAATTGTAGTTGTATCAACAAATGTTTTTTTCTTAGGTTTATAAATAAAAAAATTATAATTAAAACCATCTTCATTTATTTGGCGTCTGCTAAAATCAATACAACCTTTAATATTTTCAGTATCTTTTTTGGATTTAGAATCAATATAATTTACATTATTCATATCAACAATACATCCTTGATATAATTTACTTTGCTCATTTTTAACACAATAATGATTTAAATCATTTTTATTAAAACTGCATAAATAATTTTCATCACAATCTGAATCACTCGTGCATATTTTTTTTGTATTCATATTATAAATAAATAAGATTATTTATTTGTAAAAAATATATTATAAAAAATGATGATTTAATATTTTTAAATCAATTAAAGATTAGAAGTAATAGTATAATTTCCTGATAAGTTTCCATCAATATTACTAGTATTATCTTCTGAATCAAATGAATAACTAGCTGGTAATGGTCTATTCATAATATCATTTAATCTATTTTGTGGTTGAATATTATAATCATGTTCTATTCTATTTGCTTGATCGTAATCTGGCCAATAAATTAATTGTTTTTGATTATTTGTATTACTATATGTTCCAGAAGGATTTATTAATTGGGATGGAGCACTTCCGTCATTATAATAATAACCAGGAGTTAAAGTAATTGGTGGATTATTATAAGTTGAAACAGTAGTACTTTCTTCTTCTTGTGTATTACAAGGATATTGACAATTAGCATTTTGCCAATCGCTTTCGGTTCCATATAAAGAAGTATCAACAGCATTAACAATATTACTTGCGAATTTCCAATTACTTAATTTATCGATCATTATATCATCTCTGTTATAAAACATATTTTTAAAAGCAGTTCCTAAATACAATAAATCATAAAAAATTATAAGTCCAATAAAAACAATAAAACACAATACACCTAATATTGCGTTCATCTTAAAATTATCAATAACTCCTTGATTTCCCAATGTAATAACAGCAAATGTAAGAATTGAAATTATTAACATAAATACTAAAAATTTAATATTTCTATTTTTATTGCTTAATTCTTTATTTGTTTCCATAGTTATAGTATCTTTATTTGAAATAATAGATTGAGCTTGGTCTAAATTATAAAGTTGACCATTTAATTTCTCATTTTCCATTTTTAATAATTGTTCTTGTTTTAATAAAATTTCTTGTGTTATATTATTTTGTAAACTTGCTGAATTTAATTGAGTATTTAAATAATTATATGAATCATTTAAATCTTCTGCTAAAGCTAATGGATTATTACTTGTAATATCACCAGATATTTCACTATTTAAATTATTTATATAATCTATATTATTAGTCCCTATATTAGCAACACTCATATTATATAATATAATAATAAAAATAATAACAAAAATAAATAATTATTTATTTTTAATATTTTGTAAAAAATATAATTATTATAATCAATTTAATCAATATAATCAATAAATAAAATCAATAAATAAAATAAATATAATCAATAAACAAAATAACAAATATAATCAATAAATATAATCAATAAATTTTAAAATTTACTGCAATTTTGTACTCCATTTTTATTTGGGTCGCTATTACATATGAATTTATTTACTTCAGTGTAATTTTGTTTATAAGTGCATGGAATAGTAGAATATTTATTTTTGTCTTGAATTGGTAATGAATTCCCATTAATTTCACCACCCAACCATTTACATTCATAATATGTTAAACCTTCTTCTTTTGATGGTCTAATATATTGTCCATCACCGTCTTTCCAAACATTATTTTGTGGATCAGTATTAAGAGTTGGTGAAACAGTAATATTTGAATACAAATTACTACTTGAAGGAATGTTTTCTTCACCTGGTACTACTAGTGCAGGACAATTAGCAGGACAAGAATATGGATTTTTAAATGCTGTTTTAACTAATGAACTGGAAAAATCATCCATATTTACTAATGCTGTTTTAATAAAAGAAGGAACTTGAATAGAACGTTTATAAAGAATATAAAAATATAAAAATAAAACAACTAATAATAATATTATAGATACTATTAATTTCTTTGTATCTATTTTATTTGATGCGTGTGCAAGTAATAAAACACCTAATAATAAAATAAATATAATAATTGAATACAAATATTCAATATTTAAATCTTTATTTTTCATTTCTAACCTTTCTTTAACTAATAATTCTTCTTTATTTGTAATAGAAGTATTTAATGATAATATTTTATTATATAATTCATTAAAATTCTCATCATATTTTAGTAATAAATCATTTGTAACACTATTAAGACTTATAGACATATATATTTTATAATAGATATATTTTATTTAAAATATTTATATTTTTTTAAATAATATAAAATGTATAAAAATATGATAACTACAATAATATATAAATAAAAATTAATAACATTTGATTTAAACATATTTAATTTATTATTATTATTATCATTATTAATATCATTATTATTTTCAAATTTTTCAGTAACGCCTAAATAATCATTTATTTTTTCAGAAACTTTATTTTTTTCTTCTAATAAAAAATTCTTAGCTCTATTAGCTTCAATTTTTGTTTTATCGTGAATTTCATCATTATATATATCTTTTCCATATTTTGAATTAGTTTTATTAAGTAATGCTATTTGTGATGGAAAATATCCATGTTGATAATTATTTGCAAAATTATTAAGTTCATCATTAGTTGTAGAATTTATTATATCAGTATCAATATTTGTATAATCATTTATAATTTTTATTTTATCTAATGGTTCATACATATTTGCCAAACATTGCGCATCAAAATTAATTTCTGTATCATTATTTTCCATTTTATAACAACTAGTATAGTTCAAATTATTTGTATCATAATTTTCATTTAAATAATTATTTATACAATCATTTCTTACAATATTTTTTTGGGAACTATTTAAATTATCAAAATTATATTTATAATTATTTTTATATCCACAATTATTATTATTATTATTAACTATAGATGTTGGTACTTGATTATACAATAAACAATTGGAAGATGAATTATTTTTTATAAAATTATAACTACTACAATATTTATCAGCATTACAATTATTTAAACAAGTATCTTCATTAGGAGTACTTTCTGTTTTATAAATTGGTAAATTATTAAATTGTGAATTAGCTTTTTGTATAAAACCATTATTTGTAGAAATATTTTTACAAAAAACACTGCTAAATAAATTATTATTTTCACTTGTAGGAAAATTACTTGAAGTTACAGCAGGAATTGGATATGTAATTTTTTTATATATAGCAGACCCAGCATTACTATATTGGCTTGGAAAACTTTTAATAGTCCAACAATTAGTACCATTTATTACCATTCCTTTACAATTAGTATTTGAATTACAATCTGTATTACATTGTTGTTGATTATTAGTATATTGCTTTATAGTTTCACCATTTTGGTCTTGTCCTGTTATTTTACTATATCCATCAAAATTAACAGTAGGAGGATTTTTTTTATATGTAGTAGAACCACTTTTACTATATGGACTTGGGAAACTTTTAATAGTCCAACAATTAGAACCATTTATTACCATTCCATTACAATTATTAGTAGAATCACAATCTGATTTACATTGTGATTGATTATTAGTATATTGTTTAATAGTTTGACCATTTTGATCTTGTCCTACTATTGTAGTATATCCATTCATTATAATATTTAAAAATATTATTTAAATAATTTTAATCAAAAATTTATTTGATTAAATATAAATTATAAAAAATAATTATTTTATCCATTAGTTTTTACCATTCCTGCTTTACGAATAAATAAAACATATGTCATAATAGTTCCAATAAATATAAATAAAATTAAAGCAATTAATGAGTAAATAACTTTCTTTTTATAAGAATTTCTATCTTGAGAAATTTGCAACATTCTAGAACGTGTTAAAATTAATTTTTCTTTATCTTCAATTTCTTTTAATTGTTCTATTTGTCTTTGTTGTTTTTCTCTAATTGCACTATTTTTTGTTTCAATATCTGATAATGATAAATTCATTTGTTGTATACTATTTATAGTTTGTTGATATGTGTCATCGTTTGATGAACCAATATAAGCCTGTGAGTTAATTGCATTAGACATAATATATATTATTTTAAGATATTATTTTGGTATAAAAAATATTTAATAATAATATTTATAATAATATTTATAATGAACAAAAAAGATAACATTATTTTTAATTTAAATAAATTAAAAAATATTTACGAAAAAGATTCAAGCAAAAAATGGAATCTTAAAGCTCTTAAAAATGCTATAAATGAAATTTCAAAATATGAAAAAGAAATTTTATCAGGAACACAATTAAAAAATGAAATTAATGGTATTGGTGATAAAATAGCACAACGTATTGATGAAATTATTTCTACTGGATTTCTTAAAGAAATTAGTGAATATGAAAATAATAATACAATTGATAATAAAACAAACTATTCTATTAATACAATCTATAATCCTTTTATAGATATAACAGGTGTTGGTGATGTTAGAGCAAAAAAATGGTTAGAAGAAGGAATTAAAAATATTGATGAATTAAAAGAAGCAATTAATAATAAAAAAATAAAATCAACACATCATATTGATATTGGTATTAAATATTATGAAGATTTTAAACAATTAATACCACGTGAAGAAATAGATATTATTAAAAAAATAATTGATAAAGTTCTTAAAAAAATTGATAAAGCATATATATTTGAAATATGTGGAAGTTATAGAAGAGGTAATAGTCATTCTGGTGATATTGATGTTTTAATAACACATCCTACAAAATATGAAGATGAAGCTAATCATTTAATAAATATTGTAAATGCTTTAAAAAAAAAGAATTTAATAACGGATGAACTAACAGTTAATGGTAATACAAAATTTATGGGTGTTTGTAAAATTAAAGAATCACCTTTTCATAGAAGAATTGATATTAGATTTGTTAAATATAATTGTTATTATTCTTCTTTATTATATTTTACTGGAAATAAAAATTTTAATATAGCAATGAGGAAAAAAGCATTAAGTCTAAATATGTCAATAAATGAATATGGAATAATTGATAATAATAATAATAGTGTATTATCTGTTTATTCAGAAAAAGAATTATTTGATAAAATTAATATGGAATATGTTAAACCAGTAAATAGAAATGTTTAATAATATTTTATTTATTTTTATGTTTTCGTAAATAATTTTATAAATATTTTCATAAATAATTTTATAAATATTTTTCATATTAATATTTTTATTAAAAAAATATTTTTATATGATTGTATAATATATAAATGGAAGATATATATATAAATACTGGCAACAACGCCCAAAAATTATTACCAGTTCCATATTTTGAAAATCCAACTCCATCTGTTGAATTACCAATGGATTATGGAAGAGCACCTTATGGATTAGCACCAGACCATCCCACAGCAAAATCAAGGGTTGATGATAATCTTCAATATTGTAATTATTTATCACCTGCACCAAGAAATCCTCAAATGAATGTTCCTTATGAAGGAGATAAAAACTGTCCTACATTTAAACCACAACCTTATTCAAAAGATTCTTGTTATTTAATGGATTCTAAAGCTCAAGGAGTAGTTGGTATTGTTTGTAATCAAAGTGGTGGTAGTGATAATGCCAATTTTTATAGAGGAAATCAATTTGGTGTTGATTATGATTATGATTTTAATGAGCGAGAAGCAAAAAAGAAGCTTGAATATACTGTTGAAAGACCTGTTCAAACTCCTATTCAATTGGAAAACCCTTTATTAATATATGATAATAAACCTAATTTTTTCCCATATCCTTCATTAGAAATTAAGAAAAATAAAGATTATATTACATATCCTCAAGTAAATAATTATACACAAAGTGGAGACCCAACATATGTTTATCCTTACAAAACCCCTAACTTTCCATATACATCAAAAGAAAGTGATAGTCTTACTTTGAGTAATGGATTATTTGAAAAATTTGAGAATGAAAATAAGATGAATATAACAAATTTTGTTGTTTTAATGTTATTAATATTGTTATTATTGTATGTAGTAACAATTTATAGAAAAAAATAGATTTTTAATAATAGATTTTATAATTATTTTAATAATAATTATTTTAATAATAATTATTTTAATATTTTTTTAGTTAAATACAATATCTATAAGAAACTGATTCACCAACTTCGGGGCTTTTACGTAAAATTTTACACATCATTCCAGATTTAAGAGCAAAATATCTTGCAACAGGATCTGTTTTAAGAATTTTTGGAAATTTAATTTTAGGAGTATTAAATTTGGAGACAATTTCTTCACTTTCTGTTTCATTTAAAACAATATGTTTTGGAACATATACATGATGAGTAATATTAAATATCATATTTTTTTTCAAAAATATTTCTACATTTTCATATTGTTTCTTTTCTAATTCTTTTGTTACAGTACTATTTTCTTTTTCTCTTAATAATAATATTAAGTTAATATTTTCATCTTTGTATGTTCCAACAACTTTTTTTAAAGTTTCAACTAAATCACTTTTACCAAATTTTTTATTTAAATTTATATTAAAGTGAATATATATTTTCTTATTTTTAGTTTCATCATTTATATAAATATCAATATTGTCTGTATCATATTTAATTGAAAATTGTTCAAAATTAACAATAGATACATCTTCAGGTATTACATGGCCTCTATCTTGAAGCATTTCAATAACTGTTTTTCTTACATTAAACCACTCTTTTTTTTCCTGGAAATCAGTTTGTTCACTCATTTTATATAATAATATTATATATATATTTATCTTTCTATATAGAAATAATTTTTCATTTTTTTATTTTTTTGTATAAAATATTATATAAATTATTTTTTTTTCATAATAAATATTAAATAAAATAATTTTATTTATAATAAATCTTAGTTAAAAAAAATATTATTTTTTAATTAAATAAATTAATAATGAGTATTACAGTATTTGATAACCATAGTCTTGAATTAAATAAATACCAACGATTTTATACAGATAAAGAAACAACTGATAAAATAATTATTACATTTTATATGAATGAAGAATACTTAAAAAGTTTATCAAGTTCATATGAAAATGCTATTAAATATCACAATGAATGTAAAGAATATTTTTATGTATTCAAATCATTAGATAAAAAAATAATAAAAAAATATAGTGCTCAAGAAATAATTCAATTAATAAATGGTATTAATGATTTTTTAAGAATAAATAATGATATTAAAAAACAAATGATTTTTTTAAAAAAGATTGATAAAACAGATTTACTTTATTATTTTTATATTAAAAACAGTAGTTTTTATATGAATTTATTTAAAGCAGTTGAACAATCAAAATTATTATATTTCCAATCAAGAGATTTTACATATAATGTTAATCCACCTATTGATTTTTATTTTAATAAGAAAGGAAATGTTTATTCAGCATTAGAAATTATGGAAATTTATGCATATACGCAATATTTAGTTAGTAATAAAATTGTAAAAGAATTGCCACAACCAATATATTTATAGAATTTATAGAAAATAGAATTTATAGAAAATAGAATTTATAGAAAAATAAAATATAACAAAATAAAAATAAATATATATATATTAAATATATAAATGACAACAACAGATTTATTAAATGGAACATATCCTAGTTTGCCTGATTATAACGTAAAGAATAATCCTAATATATTTAATTTTAATCCTGTATCTAAAGTAAATCAATTAAAACAATTATTATTAGCAATTTCTTTTAATCGTGTATTTATAGATGTTGTAATTGACTTGAAGAATATGGGTCGTGCCTATTATAACAAGAACCCAAGAAAATTTTGTTCTACTGTTAATCTTACTCCTGTTGAAGGACATGGAGGACAAAGTATTACATTATATTTACCTTCTGCTGGTGGTGTTATTGCCAATTCAATTGAATATATTAATATGGACAATTATAATAAAAGAACTTGGTTGATGAGAGTATTACAAAATCAACAATTGCCCACTTGCTGGAGTAATAGAATTAAGGACGGAAGCATTTGTTTGTCTGATGCCGTTCCTCCTAATTTATTAACACCTAACGAACAAGTTTTATATTATTACATTAAAAATGCTGATTTCTTTACTAGAACTTTACAACTTTTGACTAATTCTTTTTACATTCACTCTGTTCAAAGATTCCAATGCTATGTTTTGACTTTCCCTGCTGATTTATACCCTGGAACTTTAAAGGAAAGAACATTTACTGTTACTAATGATTTTTTGAAAGCCGTATATTCTCAATATTTAAGATATAGTAGATTACCAAATAGCTTAAAGCTTCCTGCACCAATTATTCAAAGTATTCCCTATGTTATTCCTGCTTCAAATATGACTGAAACTGAATTAAATAAATATATGAATGGTGATACTATGTCATTCAATATTTAAGGAAAAATATAATTCAAAGAATATATTTTAAAGAATATATTTTAAAGAATATATTTAAAGAATAAATTATAATAGTTCATATAAATGTTATCTGAACTATTTACTCAAAAAAACATTATTTTATTATTAGTATCAATTGCCGTTGTTATAACTAGTTATTTTGCATGGAAATATTATAAAAAAAATTATTGTAATACTCCACAAATGATTGAAACACAAAATAAAGATTTAAATAATGCTATTCATAATAATACAAATAATAATACAAAAGAAGATTTTAATAATATTGAACAATCAAATGAAAATAATACCTTATATGAAGATACTTCTTTAAATCCTTATTTTGACATTGAAGTAGGTGGTATATATCAAGGGCGAATTTTATTCCAATTATTTGATGATGTTGTACCTAAAACATGTAAGAATTTTAGATTTTTGTGTTCTAATGGATTACTTGTTAAAGGAACCCCGTCATATGAAGGGTCTTCTTTTCACAGAGTAATTAAGAACTTCATGCTTCAAGGTGGGGATTTTACAAACGGTGATGGAACTGGTGGAATGAGTATTTATGGTAATAAATTTGAAGATGAAAATTTTGAATTAAAACATAATCAACCAGGGCTTTTATCTATGGCTAATTCTGGACCAAATACAAATGGATCTCAATTCTTTATTACTACTGAGAAAACCGACTGGTTAGATGGAAAACACGTTGTTTTTGGAATTGTTATAGGTGGATATGACATTGTTTCTAAAATTGAAAATTTGGAAACAGATGGTAATAATAAACCTAAATTAGACGTTGTTATTAAAAAATGTGGGCTTATAAAGCCTGAAAATAATGAATAAAAAATGATTTTTATTATAGTTTATTAAATATTTATTATATTATAAATATTTACATTTAAAAAATAAACACTTTTTAATATAAAATGGAAGACGACGATTTTTGGAGTTCTAAATCAGTATCTAATTCAATTAAAACTACTAATATTAATCATAATGATTATGAAGAACATATAGATTCTAGTATTAATAATGAAACTAAAAAAATTATATTACCAAATTTAGGATATTCAAATGAAGATAAATCTTTTTATTTCAAATTTAATACTATAAAAGAAATAGATAATTTTACTATTCCTAAAACAGTAAATATTAAATTATTAAATCAATATAATTGTTATATTGATGATATTTTTTTTAATTTAACTCCTTTAAAAAATGAGTATTACGACGGATTAATTGTCCAAGTCAAATATTTAAAATCAAAATTAACTCAAGAATTATTTTTAGCAACATTTGCTAAAAAGATTGAATTATACTTATTAGAATTACCTACAGATGATGAAATATACATAAAATTAGGTATTAAAACTAAAGTTAAAATCGAAAATTCTGGAATTTTTAATACTGTTAAAAAAAATAGGAATAATAAAAAATATGCTATTGATGATTCTATTGATAATTTAATTGGTGATAATAATTATTAAATTAATAATATTTTAATAAATAATATTTTAATAAATAATATTTCAATAAATAATAATTCAATAAAAATTTCAATAAATAATATTTCAATAATAATATTATAAAATTTTATAACAAAAAATTATATCATAATATTAATATGGTTGGATCAATTTATTATTACTTAATAATGTTTGCGACATTATTATTTTCATTTGCATTTATACCAATTGTTTTTGAAGTTTTACAACAAAAAATAACATCAAATATACCTTATATTTCATTATTTGCATTATTAATTTCATTTTTAATATTTTTATTTATTGGAATAATTAAAGAATATTACATACATACTATATTTTATTGTATTGGATTATTGTCAATTATTATATTGTGTTTTTTGAAAAAAACATATGATATTAAGAGTATTAAAGTTCTTATAAATGAAGAAAAATCATTTTCATAAATATAGCTAAATAACACTATATGTATTGCTCTTTTTTAGAACAAATTCATATAATTTATTTTTTCCATACAATATATATTTTGTTTCTTTATATATTGACTCTTTATTTATATCATAATAATCATTACTATTTATAGTTTCTAATAATTCATCATAATATAATAAATTACCAAATTGTAAGTGTGTAATGTTTTTTATAAAATTTCTAATATTATTTTTATAAGAAATATTCTCATTTTTATCACATAAACTAGCATATATATGTATACATGTGTTATATGATATATTATCTTTAATTGAATTTAAGATAGTAGTTAAATATCTTTTGTCATAAACATGAAAAATAATAACAGTATCAAAAATATGTTCTTTATTAAATATTATTGTTTTTGTAGTAGTTATATTTTTTTCATATTCTTCACCTTTTATTTTATTAAGAAAATCAATATTATCATTTTCATTATCAATATAAAACGTAATATGCAAATTATATTTTTTTATATAATGACCTAATTTTGAAATTGAAAATAACAAATGTTGATTTAATACTAATATTTTCGAATTCTTTAAAATATTATCAAAAATATTGTAATAAATATTTAAATAATTATCTTCTGAAAATGATTCTTTAATCTTTCTTTCAATAATATTCATAATATATTTATAATAATGTTCTTTTTGATTAAAAACGAATAAAAACTAATTAATTTTAATAAATTATTCAAATTAATTATATTTTAATATAAATTTAAAAAAAAATATATAATATATCAATATTATGGCTACATATAGTGAAAAATTAAATGTATTAAAAGATAAATTATATAATTCAAAATTTATAACATTATTTGTTATTATATTTATGGTATTATTTGTATTTTGTTCTTTTGTAAATTTTATTGGACATTTACCAGTTCTTATTGTTGTAACATTATTAATAAGTTATTATTTTTATGATAAATATTACGAAAAAGTAGATATTAGCAATTTAATGGAATTTAGTAGTTAATTTAATGCTTTAATATAACATCTTTATTGTTAGACTAAAAAAAATGATTTTTTATTTATAATGGTTTTTATAAATATTAAATATAATAAATTAATTATATAGATCTATATAACACCTATATACATCTATAAAATGACAACAAACTACGTATACTCTTATTTTGGTTCAATTGGATTCAATAATGACAGAGCATATGCTCGTATTAATAAAAAACTTGGTATCAAATTAAATGATAATCAAGATGAATATATTTGTGATAAATATAAAATTAGTATGGATTGTAGTATTGTCTTTGTATATTGGGAAAAAAATGGAATGTCTGTTATCAAAGATATTTTAAATAAAATATCTAAAGCTTTATCATACGATGATACTGAATGGGCATTATATGATGATATAAATGAATGTGATGTTAATTATGAAAGTAATGGTAATAAGATTGAAAACATAATTTATTATTTTAATAATGAACAATTAATGTTAAATAATCTACCTGAAGAATATAGTTTAATTAAAGAAAAAGAATTGAATGATAGAGTTATTTCTTGTAAAAATAATGGATATAATCACGAAATAAGCATTGTTATTGGTTATTTAACAATATATACAAATATTATCGGTGAAACGAAAGGTATTAAAAATAAATTACCTATTCTTATCAATAATTTTAAATATTTATATAATAATTTAAAAAAATTTCAACAAAAAAATAATAATGAAATTTTAGATGATAAAATTATTAAATTATTAAATAGTTATATTGATAGAATAAATACATTAAAAATTGAAATTGACGATTATCAAAAAGATATTGATGAAAATGATATGATTCTTTTCAAAGAACTTTTAGATACTTCTAATCTTGGTATTAATAATTTATTAGTTCAATAATAAAATAATTAAAATTAATTAATAATATATTATTAATTAATATATTTTTTATAATGTGTTTTACACCCTTGAAGATTTAAAATGAGACAAATATAAAATAAAATCTTAATATATATTATGCTATTCAATATAAAATTATTTATAATTTCATCATTAATATTATTATTATTAGATTTTAGCTATTTATTTGTAAATCAAAAATGGTATAAAAATGAAACCAACCGAA
>JACCDY010962452.1_pt1 | contig 19507 bp, 13 predicted proteins | sample 7446391 | NCBI WGS metagenome assembly JACCDY01 (sample SAMN15323451, study PRJNA562643) | freshwater metagenome | isolation source: river surface water | place: USA:Blue River Watershed | collected 2017-08-18
AGCGCTCGCCGAGTGGAAGCCGTCGATGTTCAAATCCGGCCCATCGAGCGTGTTCGACGCAAGTCTGGATGGCAATCTGGTCCGGCTCGAAGGTGCTGAGTTTGTTCCCGTGCAAAGCCTCGATCGGCCCAAGAAATATTACGTGTTCTATTACACCGCCTCCTGGTGTCCGCCGTGCCGTGCATTCACGCCGACACTGGTTGAATGGTATGAGAAGAACAAGAACGAGAACTTCGAGTTGGTGCTGATCACCTGTGATCGTGCCGAGCCGGCGATGTTGGGATACGCCAAGGACAAGAAGATGCCTTGGCCGCAGGTGGCCATCGCCAAGGTCGGCCAGTTCCGTGCCAGCCATCAGCACGGGGTCAGCGGCATCCCGGCCTTGATCGTGTGTGACCTTGAAGGCAAGAACCTCGGCAATTTCCGGTCGCAGCTGCCGCAGCTGACTGAGATGGTCAAGTGACGGTGGCGATCACCTGAAGGTAGCGCGCCCTCGCGCTTGTTGCGCCGGAGCCCCGCAGGTCGATGGAGGATGCTCGTACAGCGCAAGCGGAAGCCTGTAAGGCGAAGGCGAAAGGGCGCATCGAGGATGCTGAGCTGGCAGAACCCCGATTCGATTCGCGTGGGCTCAGCGGGTGCGACGCCAGCATGGCATCGCAAGTGTCATGGCGGCAGGATGCCGCCACTCCGGAGGCTTATTCCAAGTCATGTGATTGGGGGCTGCGGGCTCCCGCCTCAGTTGCCCAGATGCGACCTCATGGTGTCCACTGCTCCTGCCAAGTGACCACGGGTTTGTCTTCGTCATTGAAAGTGAGCGGTAGCCACAGGTAGCGTGAATCCTGCAGGTCCCATTTTTTCCAGCGGTCGAACATGGCGATGAAGGCGTCGGGCTTGCCGGTCAGCGGCAGCACGAAGGTGCTTTGGCCGCCGAAAGTGATCTTGGCATCCTTGCCGCGGCAGGGGTTTTCCAACTCTTTCCAAGGGCCGAAGATGGAATCGGCCACGGCGGCGCGTGCCGGGTTCGGGTCCCAGCCGGTGCAGCCGGAAGCGATCAGGTAGTACTTGCCCTTGCGCTTGAACAAGGCAGGCGCCTCCATCTTGCGGCCGGGAAACACGCGGGCGAATGGCCCGCTGTGCTTGAGGTAGTCGTCGCTGAGCATTGCGATGTGCAGGGTCTCGTTGTCCTCGGACGAGTAGATGTGATAGGCCTTGCCGTCGTCATCGACGAACAGCGTCATGTCGCGCGCCATCTGGCCGCCATTGAAGTCACGGTTGAAGCGACTTGCGTCCTTGCCGGTGATCGGGTGCTCGTTCGTATTGAGCGGTTTGATGCCCGCATTGGGGCGCACACTGCCGAGGTAGGTGAACGGGCCGGTCGGCTGGTTGCTCACGGCGACGCCCGAGCGGGCCGCCTGGTAGTCCGGGCTGTCCTGATGCAGCCACATGACGAACTTGTTGGTTTTCGCGTTGTAGATCACCTTCGGGCGCTCGAGCACATTCTCGCAGGCGAGATCATGGGTCGGGTCCTGGGCATTCGACGGCAGGGCGACGCCTTCGTTTTTCCAGTCGAGGAGGTTCTTGGAGGAATAACACGATACGCCGCCGGCGACCACGCGGGTGCCGCCCCAACCCTTGTTGACCATCGGCAGGTAGGTGCGGCCTTCCTTGAGTTCACCATACCAGTAATAAGTTCCTTCATGGAACAGCACGCCGCCACCATGGGCGTTGATCGCTTTGCCGTCGGTGTCGACCCAGACCTCGCCGGGCCGGAACGTCTGGGCTTGTCCGACCGCGGTGCTCGCTGCGGTGAGGGTCAGGCAGGTGGCGGCGAAAGCGCCGAGGATCGGCCGGAGGTGTGCGCTCATGCACCTAGCTAGGCGGGTGGAGTTCGCGCAATCAAGCCTTCCCGGTGGATTGGCCGGCTGTTCCCTTGATCGATCCGCTTCATTCTTGACGCCTCCGGCCGGACTCCATTTCCTTGCCGCACTTTTCACACCAGCGCCTTGCGCACCAACGCCATGAACCGATTCGCCATCCGTCGCCTCCTGCCCGTGTTTCTGATCCTGTTCACTCTGGGCACCGCCTGGGCCCAGGAAGCGGCACCGCCGGTGCCCACTCTCGAAGAGCGCATCGCCGACATCGAGGCCTACATCAACAACGCCGACCGTCCGGCCAAAGCCAATGGTGCCGAGTCGCTGGTGCCCGGCCCGGGCCCGGGCGCGAATGCCTGGCAGATGGTCAGCACCGCATTGGTTTTGTTCATGACCCTGCCCGGTCTGGCCTTGTTCTACGGTGGCCTGGTCCGCCGCAAGAACGTGCTCTCGGTGCTTGCGCAATGTCTCGGCATCGCCTGCATGGTCACGCCGCTGTGGTGGTTGTGCGGTTACAGCCTGTCCTTCGGCGAGGGCAACGCCTTCATCGGCGATTTCAGCATGGCGATGTTCAAGGGCATCGAGCCGGGTGAAACCGGTGCCGGCTACTACTGGATCTCCAACAGTGTGTGGGCGATGTTCCAGCTCACCTTCGCCATCATCACCCCGGCGCTGATCATCGGCGCGATCGCCGAGCGCATGAAGTTCAAGGCGATCATGGCCTTCGTCCTGTTGTGGATGTTCGCCGTTTACTTCCCCTTCACCCACATGGTGTGGGGCCCGACCGGCTTCATGGCCGGCCCGCTCAATCCCGATGCCTCGATCAAGGCGATCGACTTCGCCGGCGGCACCGTGGTGCACATGACCTCCGGTTGGTCGGCGCTGATCCTGTGTATCCTGCTCGGCCGCCGTCGTGGTCATGGCACCACCCTGATGGCCCCGCACAGCATGGTGCTGTGTATGGTCGGCACCGGCATGCTGTGGGTCGGATGGTACGGATTCAACGCCGGCTCTGCCCTTGGCGCCGACGGCATCGCCGCCAACGCCTTCACCACCACCACGCTGTGCGCCGCCACCGCCGGTCTGTTCTGGGCACTCGCCGAATGGCTGATCAAGGGCAAGCCCAGCGTGCTGGGACTGTGCTCGGGCATCGTTGCCGGCTTGGTCGTCATCACCCCGGCTGCCGGATTCGTCACTGCCACCTCGGCGGTGATCATGGGCGTGATCGGCGGCGTCATCCCCTTCCTCGCGGTCGAGTACCTCAAGCGCAAGCTGAAGTATGACGACGCACTCGACACCTTCGGTGTGCACGGTGTCGGCGGCACGCTTGGCGCCATCCTCACCGGCGTCTTCGCCGATCCGTCGGTCAACTCCGTGGTCGGCGACCTTAAGGACGGCTTGATGGCCGCGCAGTTGAAAGCCTGCGGATTGACGATCGTCTGGAGCCTGGCCGCCACCGTGGTCATCGCGCTCATCGTCAAGGCGGTCTTCGGCCTGCGTCCGAGCGCTGAAGACGAAGAGCTTGGCCTTGACCTCGCCGAGCACGGCGAGCAGGGATACGAGCATTGATCGCTGGCGCTGGGAAGAAGCGCTGAGTGTAAAGTGCGAAGTGGGCAGGTTGGCCGATGTGGCCGACCTGCCGCTTGGTCGGGGCGTTTGCCAACGGGGTGCGCATTTGTCGGCGGCAAGGCGTGTTTTCCGGTCTTGCCTGATCCCTTCATTCGCAACAAAACAGTTGTGCCCGGTGTTTCACCCCCAAGACCATGGCCCGCTATTTCCTCCATCGCAACGGTCAGACGCACGGTCCTTACCTGCTGCAGCAGATGCACGAATTCATCGCCAGCGGCGAGGTGGGTCCGCGCGAGCTCGTCTGCGAGGAAGGCAGCTCGCAGTGGATCCCGGCGTCGCAATTCACGCTTGGCACGACCACGCAGTTGCGGCCGGGCGGCCCATCGGCCAAGGCGCATGCCGAAGGCGCGCGGGTGCTGCGGGTGACGCGCGATGATGTCAATCGCGCGCGCGCCCGCCTCAAGCTGCCGCTGATGGGCGTCTTGTTCTCGATCGCCTTGCCCGTGCTCTTTTGGGCGGCCAAATCGGACGCCGAGCGCGGCGTCGCTGCTTCCGGTCGCTACGGCGCCATCAAACAGCTGCTGCAGCAGAACACGCAGTTGCTGCCTTTGGCCATTGTGGTGGGTGCCATCGGTGCCGTGCTCTGCGGCATCTGGTTGTTCAAGCGCCTCGCCCATGCCCGTTCCGTGCAGGCGGAGTTCAAGCGGATCCACGGCTGAGGCTCGATGTGGTGGTGGCTGCCCGGCAAAATCAGCTGGCCGATGCGGGTGGGATGCGGGTATATCTTCATCCATGAAGACACGCTTCGTGATGGCGTTGATGAGTTGCTGCCTGGCCATGCTTTGTCCGGCGGGGGAGTCTGTCATCAAGGATTCGCAGGGGATGGACTGCTACGTCTACACGCCCGATCCGATCGATCCGGCCAAGACTTACCAGCTGGTCGTCGGCGTGCATGGTGCGGGTGGCCATGGCAAGGGGGCGGCAGGGATGAAGGATTGGGCGCAGCGTGGCGATGTGATCGTCATCGGCCCGTCGTTCGAAACCAAGGGTGAACGGCCGTATCAGAATGGCGACGGGCCGCATGCTGAAAAGCTGATCGCCTTGTTCCGCCAGCTGGGCAAGGAGTACAAGTTGAAGGACAAGATGTTCCTGCACGGGTTTTCGGGAGGCAGCCAGTTCAGCCACCGTTTTGTCATGAACCATCCGGACTTGGTCTGCGGGGTGTCGTCCCATTCCGGCGGCTCTTGGGCGACCGACGGCTACGGCAACTTCGACAAGAAGGCGAAGAAGATCCCGTTTGCGATTTCCTGTGGTGAGAAGGACACCGCCACGGCCTGGGGGGATGCGCCCTACAACCGGCTCGCCTGGTATGGCCGCTTCCGCGATCTGCTCGACAAGGAGGGATTCACCTACATCGGCGGCACCTGGCCGGGTGTCGGCCACCGGATTTCGCCGGGCGCCTGGGATTTGTGCCGGCAGTGTTTCCAAGTCGCCACCGGTCTGCCGGGGAAGTCCGCGACCGAGATGGTCGAGATCAGCAGCGAATGGAAGAATTTGGACAGTCTGCCGAAACCGAAGCCGTCGGTGGACACCGCGCGCAAGGACACACGGCCGGCGGTCAACGCCGCCGAGTTGGCGAAGATGACGCAAGCGGCCTTCCGCATGGCCGACGAGCAGGAGATCAGCGACGAGAAGTTGGTGAATTTCATGACCAAATACCCGCCCGTGCTGTGGAAGGATCAGGCCGGAGCGGAGAAACTGCTCGTCCAGTGCCAGCGAGCGGCCATCGCCTGGCGGCAGAAGGCGCTCGATGCAAAGCAGTTGCAGGGTGACAACCTGCGCCGCTTCGAGGAGTTCAGCCGCGGCTTGGACCTGCCCGGGGCGCCGCAGGTGAAGTAAGGCACCGGGGCCGGAATGCCCACCGCAAGGGGCTTGGCGGGAATCGTCGGCTTGGCGAAAGGAGTCCGCATTTTTTGCGGTATTCGTGGGGTCAGGTTGTCATGCCGCCGGGTCTGAAGGGCGGAAGACGGACTGCCGAGCCAAACCCCGTTTATCATGAAGTATCTCCCGCTTGGATCATCCGGACTTCACGCATCGGTCATTGGATTTGGCGCATGGGCGATCGGCGGCGGGGAAGTCTGGGGCGGTGCCAACGATGATGCGGAGTCGCTGCGGGCGATCCATGGCGCGCTGGATGCTGGCATCAATCTGCTCGACACCGCGCCCGCCTACGGTTGGGGCCATAGCGAACGGCTGATCGCTGCGGCGATTGCCGGCCGTCGCGACGAAGTGCTGCTGGCCACCAAGTGCGGGTTGTGGTGGGACGATGCCCGCGGTTCCTTCTTCACCCAGTTCAATGGCAAGCCGTTGTATCGCTCATTGCGGCCGGACACGATTGCCATTGAGATCGAGCGCTCGCTGCGCGACCTGCAGACGGACCGCATCGATCTCTATCAGGTCCATTGGCCTGCGGTCGAACCGGAGAAGACACCGATTGAGGACACGATGGCGGCGTTGCTGGCGCTGCGGGATCAGGGGAAGATCCGTGCCATCGGCGCCTGCAACCTGTCGCTTGAGGAGCTGGCGCAGTATCTGTCGTGCGGAGCACTCGCCAGCCATCAGTTCCGCTACTCGATGCTGCATCGTGAGCCGGAGGCGGCGATGTTGCCATTCTGTCGTGAGCGCGGCTTGGCCACGCTCACTTACATGTCGCTGGAGCAAGGGCTGCTGACCGGAAGGATCGGCATGGATCACGAGTTCAAGGACGGTGAATTCCGCACCAGCGGCGATTGGTTCCCGTGGATGCGCTTGGAAAACCGCCGCCGCGTGCTCGATCTGCTCGATGGGTGGCGACCGCTCTGCGAAGAGCACGGCTGCACTCTCGCCCAACTCGTGCTGGCATGGACGCTGGCGCAACCTGGCGTCACCCATGTGCTGGCGGGTGCGCGCAAGGTGCAGCACATCCGTGATACGGCAGCGGCCGCTGATCTCGTGCTGAGCGGCGGCGAGCTCGCGCGCATGAGGCGCGAGCTCGAAGCGTTGGGAACTCCGACCGCGTCTGCATCATGAAGATTCCGTGCGTGTTGATCAGTTTGTGTTTAGGTGCCGTCGCCATGGCGGCCACTCCCGCCACTGTGCGTGAGGCGGTGTCCGATCTGATCGCGACTTACGGCGAGGCTTATCCGGGCGGCGCGGATTACCTGAAGCGTCTCGATGCCCTTGGTCCCGACGCTGCGCCAGAAACGCTGGCGGCCTTGCAACGTGAGGCGCTGTTGAATCACCCGCGTCTCGCCGGCCGCTCTTTGCTCGTGCTCGACCGCGATGACAAGGTCAACACGCTGCCGCAGAATTGGCAGGGCAATCCCTGCCTCAGGGTGCGCAAGGTGGACAACCGCATGGCGATCCTGCGCGATCTGCAGACCGAGCCATCTCTGGAAACGCTACTTCAGCCGGCGGAGCAGCAGTTGATCACCGATGTCGACCTGCACAGCGATGGCAAGCGGGTGTTGTTCTCGATGATCGGTGCCAACGGCCGCTGGCAGGTGTTTGAAATGGATCTCCACGAACGGGCGCCGCGGCAGTTGCCGCTGATCGAGGAGAAAGATGTCGACAACTACGACGCTTGTTACCTGCCGGATGGGCGGATCCTGTTCACCTCCACCGCCACTTACACCGGCGTCCCTTGTGTCAGCGGCAGCACACCGGTGGCCAACCTGCACAACTACGATCCCCGTAGTGGATCGATCCGGCGGCTGACCTTCGATCAGGAGCACAACTGGAATCCCACCATGCTTCCCGACGGTCGAGTGATGTACCTGCGCTGGGAATACAGCGACCTGCCGCATTCGAATTCGCGCATCCTGTTCCAGATGAACCCGGACGGCACCAATCAGGCGGAGTTGTATGGCAGCGGTTCGTATTTCCCCAACTCGTTCTTCTACGCACGTCCGCTGCCGGGGCATCCCTCGCAGGTCGTTGGTGTCGCCGGTGGCCACCACGGGGTTGCGCGCGCGGGGCGCTTGTTGATCCTCGATCCCGCCGCGGCACGGCGCGAAGCCGATGGCGTGGTGCATGAGTTTCCGCATCGCGGTCGCAAGGTGGAGCCACTCGTCAAGGATCAGCTGGTCAAGGACGTCTGGCCGCAGTTCCTGATGCCCTGGCCGCTCGACACGAAGCACGTGTTGGTTTCCTGCAAGCCCGATCCCAAGACGCCGTGGGGCATTTACTTGGTTGACGTCTTCGACAACCTCACCCTGATCAAGGAGCTGCCGGGCCGCAGTCTGTTCGAGCCGGTATTGCTTGCGCCGCAGCAGCCGGCGCCGATCATTCCCGACCGGGTGGATCTCAAGCGCGACGATGCGACCGTCCTGCTGACCGATATCTATCAGGGTCCCGGCCTTGAGGGTGTGCAGCGCGGCACCGTGAAGAGTCTGCGCGTCATCGAGTATTACTTCGGCATGCGCGGCATGGGTGGCACGCTCGGCGGGCTTGGCATGGATGGTCCGTGGGATGTGCGGCGGGTGTTGGGCACCGTGCCGGTGGAGGAGGATGGATCGGCGCACTTCAAGATCCCGGCGGAGCGGCCGGTGATGGTGCAGCCGCTCGATGCCGACGGGCAGGCGCTGCAGACGATGCGCAGCTGGTTCACCGGCATGCCCGGCGAACGGATTTCCTGCATCGGTTGTCATGCCGGCATGGACACCGCGCCGCCGACGAGGCCTGCGCTGGCGGCGTCCAAGCCGCCGGTGCCGATCGACGCCACTTGGCAGGCGCCGGTGCGCGGCTTCAGTTTCGAGCGCGAAGTGCAACCGGTGCTCGACCGTCATTGTGCCAGTTGTCACGGCGAGGGTGGTGAGCCGCCGTATCTGCGCGGTGACCGCAGGATCGACGATTGGAGCTCACAGATTGCGGGCAGCGCGCGCCAGTATGGCGGGCGTTTCAGCACGTCCTACGCGGAGTTGCATCGCTACATCCGTCGCCCCGGGATCGAGAGCGACATGCGGGTGCTCAGCCCGATGGACTACCACTTCAGCGCCACCGAACTCGGCCGCATGCTGCGCGATGGCCATCATGGGGTGCGGCTCGACAAGGTGTCTTTCGAGCGCCTCGTGACTTGGGCGGATCTCAATGCCCCGTTCCACGGCACCTGGGGCGAGGTGCTCGGCAGCGGGCCGGTGGCGGCCAAGCTGGCCAGAGCCAACGAACTGCGCCGACCCTACACGGTGGGACCGGTGCCGGAATATGAAACGATCCCGGCCATGCCGCCATACGACGCCAGTCCCTTAGTGCCACGCGAAGTGGTGCAGACTCCGGTGGCCGCACCGGTCATCCGCGTGGATGAGACCAAGCCCTCCACCCGCGTGCTCGACCTGGGTGGTGGCGTCACGGTGGACCTGGTCCGCGTTCCGGGTGGGAGCCTCAACGGCCGGCGGATCGAGCCGTTCTGGATGAGCACGACGGAAATCAGCAACCGCCAGTTGCGTTGCTTCAAACCGACGCACGACAGCCGCGACGAATCGCGCCACGGCTATCAGTTCGGCCGCCGCGGTTACGACATGAACGGCGACGCCCAACCCGCGGTGCGGGTGTCGTGGAACGATGCACAGGCCTTTGCCCAGTGGCTGTCTGGTCAGCAAGCGGTCACCGCTGCCTTGCCGAGCGCCGATCAATGGGAGTGGGCCTGTCGCGCTGGGACCACGACGGCATTTCCCTTCGGCGAGGTTGATGCCGACTACTCTGCTCACGCCAACCTCGGCGATCGCCGGCTGAAGGAATTCGCCGCGTGCACCGCGCGCGACCAATACCACAAGGCCGAGCCGATCCAGAACCCGAACCGCTTCGATGACTGGATTCCGCGGGACGACCGCTTCGATGATGGTGGTTTCGTCAGCACCGACGTCGGCAGCTATCAGGCGAATGTCTGGGGCTTGCGCGACATGATCGGCAACGTCTGGGAGTGGACCGACGAAACGACCGCGCAAGGCGAGCGGGTTGCGCGCGGTGGTTCGTGGTACGACCGTCCGTCGCGAGCCACCGTCACCGAGCGGGTGCGTTACGCGCCGTATCAACGGGTGTTCAACGTCGGTTTCCGCATCGTGGTCGGCGAAGCTGCGGCGAGTGCGTCGCGCTAGACGATCGCGGCTTTAGCGCGCGCAGGCGCCGATCACATCGCGGAAGTCGACATCGATGCGCTCCTTGAGCTGTTCTTTCACCGGCTTGAAGCAGTCGAGGATCTTCTGGTAGTCCGGATCGTCGGTGCCGCTGAAGTTACCGCGCGCGAGTGGCACTGCAAGGAACGGGTTGCGTTCCGGTCGCTCGAGGCGGATGAAGAAGCTGCGCGGCAGTTCGATGCCGCGGCGGCTTGCGATTTCCTCAAGCGTGGCGTCGAGGTGGGCCGGCAGGATCTGACGGCAGCCGCGCAGTTCGGGTTGGCGTGATTGCGATGTCCCGTAATACGGCACGTTGAGATCGATCCACATCAGGATGCGCAGCTGTTCGTCGTCGCTGAGCCGGATCCGTGGATTGCCCTGCGCATCGGGGTGGCCGGCGATCAGCAGGTCGGCCAGCGGACTGACTGGTGAGCCCCAGGATTTCGGCGCGATTTCCAGGATGTTCGATTCCAGTCCGTTGTAGGTGGGAATCCAGGACGTGTATGGATTGCGGCCGAACTCCTTCATGCCACCTCTGGCGTCCTTGCCGTGTTCGGCTTGGGTGCCGCGGCGCGCGAGGTTTTCGTAAGCCACATTGAAGTAGTCGGTGCGGTCGCCGCTGAGGTCGGGATCGGCCTGACCGTCGTGGCATTGGACGCAGTGGCGGTCGAGCACCGGTTGCACGACCCGCGGGAAGCTGAAGCCGTCGCGGTTCCCCCAGTCGGGCGGGCTCAAGTCCTCGGCGGGTCGTTGCGCGGCGAGCGGTGGCAGCGACCGGGGTGTCGGTGGAGTGGCCTCGTTGCGGTCGGCGTGACAACCGATGCAACTCTGCCGCTCGCCGGGCATGAAATGGGTGAAGCTGCGCATCCGCTGCAGCGCGCGGCCGTGCTTGTCGAGTGGCAGGAAATACAGCGGCACCTCCGCCGGCACTTTGAAGCGCGCAGAGCCGTCGGCCTCGACCTTGGCAAAGCCCCACACCCGTTTCGGCGCGTAGGTGGCGCCACAGGAAACCACCGGGAACTGGAAGCCGAACTGTCGTTGCGTCGTCTCCGAGCGGATGTCCTTCTCCATTTCCTGAACCACCGCGATGCGTTGGATTTCCCCGGGCTGAACGGCAGCGCCGAGTCCAAGAGTGACATCCTGCACGAACACTTCGGCCTGCTTGCCGGCCTGCGCATTCAACTGCGATGCCATCGGCGTGGCCGGCAGTGGCCGCGCGCGCAGCGGCTGTGCGGAGTAGTAGCCCATGCCATCGACCGGCTCGCGCAGCCGGAATTCCTCGGTGCCGTCATAGTCGCGCAGCAGGATCGTGCCGGCGCGCGAAACGAGGAAATACCGCGTGTCCAAAGGCACCGGACTTTCATAGGGTCCGCGCATGGCATTGCCCCGGCGCGGGTCCGTCACCTTGCCGATGTCGATTTCCGGCGTGAGGTTGCGGATGGCCTCCTGGGCATTGGCGCCGAGGCTCGGATCGATCAATCCGATCGCGCCACGGCAGGGCCCGTTGTGGCTGGTCATGACGCAGAGGATTTTACCCGGCATGCCCGGCACGTCGCGGGCCTCCATGAAGGTGGCGGGGCCGAGGATGCGGTTACCGAAGACGCCGGAGAGCATCGTGCCATCAGCCTGGATCGCCCACAGCGATTGGATCGGAATCGCCGGGCGGTCGACATATTCCCAACGGCTGAACAGGATGCGGCCGTCGCTCATCACCGAGGGGGTGAAATCGGTCAGGTAGTTTGCCGACAGCCGTTTCACGTTGCTGCCATCGGCGTCGGCCCGGTGCAGCACCGGTGAAGTGCTGGTCCAGCAGTACGCGAAGGCCGGCTTGCGGTCGGAGAGAAAGGCGATGCCGCCGTCCGGCAGCCAGCAGGCATTCATGTTGTTGGACGGGCCGTCGATCAATTTCACCAACCCGGTGCCATCGACGCCGATGCTCCAGATGCCGAAGGGCTCGTCCATCGTGCGCTTCCAACTGAAGAGGATGCGCGTGCCGTCATACGACACCTGGCAATCGAGAATGATGCCTGTGCCGGCATCGACCAAGCGCTTCGGCGTGCCACCGTCGAGCGGCACGATGTCGAGACCGCCACCGGGTTTCAGTCCTTCCACATGGTAGGTATAGACATGTGTCGGCTCAAGCGGTGGCCGCTGGATCATGACCAGCGAGTGGAAACCGAGGTTTGCCGGCAGCGCTGGCTCCGCAGCGAGCTGCCGCGCGGGAATCCCCGCACTCAGCAGCAAGAGGATCGCCAATCCGGTCCGGCTGGCTGATGGGAGCGCACGCATCTGATCAGAAGATACGCGCAGTCGGGCGGGGTCTTGTCAGCGCATGAGCACCAAGCTTCCGCAAGGATCGCGGTTTCAGCGCTGACCCTTGAGCACCTCGGCCACCGCGGATTCCAGCCGCATCGCGCCCTGACCGCCGAGGCGATGGTCGATGTCTTCCAGCCGCTGGATCAGGTCGCGCACTTCCTTGCGCGACGCCGGCCCGCCGGCCGCCTCGCAGAAATGGGTGCGGCAACCGAAGGGACGGCCGTCGTAAATCCGGCAGCGGCCGGTCGTCGGATGCAGGAACGGGCAGGACCCGTCGGCCGCTTCATCGAGCTGCTTGCGCCCCGCGGCGCGCCAGGCTTTGGCGGCGACCAGCGCCTCGCCCCGCGTCAGATAGGGCGTGTGACCGACGAGTCGGAAGCGGCAGCAATCGGCGATGCCGGTGCAGGAGCGCTCGAGCGGGCGTTGTGACCACTCCTGGTAGATCGCGAGCACTTCGCGGATGGCGGCGTCGGGGGTCATGGGGAAGATCGTGGATCGGGGATGGTGATCAGGCCGCAAAGCGCCGGTGGAGTTCATGGGCGGTTCATCCGTGAGATTGAGCGCCTTGCCCGGCGCTTTGACGTTTCTGGTCGATGCGCTGGATGAGCTCGGCAACCAAGGGATGCGCTCTGAATCCCAGAAACCTCTTGGGCGGAGAAAATTTGACGACTTCTCCCAATTCGCATGGCGTTCGAAGGGTGAGCGTCACGCTAGGAGGGTTGGTGAAGCTGCTGTGATTGATATTGATGATGTTGAGAAGATCGATTCGGGCCTCGAATCCGCCATTTTTCACCACCAGGGAATCTCCGTCATCCCAGACTTCATCGACGAGGTCCCAGACAAACACCTTCATGATGACAAAACCAAACGCGGCCATGCCGAGGGGGAACAGCAGGAAGCCGAAGCCGTCGCCCTCTTTGATGCATCCGATCAGAGCGCCGAAAAAGAACATCCCGATGAACCCGAACCAGATGGCGGGGAATATCCGCTTGTAAAAAAAGGTGCCGCTTGATGACAGGAGGCGCATGGGTTTTTGCGGGTCGTTTGATGTGGAGGTGCCGGCGTGAAAGGATGGATTACGGATTGATATTGGACAGCTTGTGCCGGATGGCTCGCCATGTTTTGTTGAGCTTCTTATTGGCTTTGTATCCCGTGTCGGCCAAGAAATTCACCCAAGAGTTTTATGCTATCTTCTGTGAGCATTAAATCACTACCGAAGGCATCGCAACGAATCGAAACTCCATGATGAAGGGTGAATTCCTTCGTGCTGCCATCGTTCATGGTAACAATCACATTCGGATCGCCGACACACATGCAGTGAGTAATCTCACCATTGGGATACGCATCAAATTTCAGAGATTCAAAAAAGCTGGCAACTTCTTCCGCAGCATCCACCTTAATATTTAACAACTCAGAGCCAGGGATGGTGGACGATACAAACTCTAGTTTTTCCGCGCAGGAGAATATGCGGCAGAACTCTGGATTCGGATCATACAGTCTGTGACCTGATGCGCTATCATTTCTCTCGCAGCAAGAGAGCATGAGGCAGAGCAACATAAGGCAGTATTTCATATTTTGCTCAACGTCAAAGGCCTGCCACCCGCTACTGAGGGCGCACCTCCGACTCAGGTTGGGGGTTCTGGCTACCTTCCGACTTCAACTGCGGAGCGGTAGCGGGTTGGTCAGCGCCGACTTGTTCTGCATTTTTTGCATCGGCTATAGCTTCGAGATTTTTACTCACTATGGAGCAGATCTCCTCTGTCTGGTCTTCCTCTAGATTCGCATAACGCAATTCGACTGCCATACCTCTTGCTGGAATGGCCGATACACATGAATCCATACGCAGAGATTCAGAATTTTTCATCCGCCATGAGTCAATCGCGTCATTAATTTGTTTCAATTCTTCAATGTTTAATGCCGATGTTGGCGGATAACTATGCAACCCAACAGTGGCATCACCTCTGGATCTCGGAATGTAGATTCCTTTAATGAGATATCCTCCCAAGAATGACGCCACGCATGCCAGGACACAATATAGGTGGCGCTTATTCATTTTTCTGCAGAACAGTCAGATTGACCGACCCGTGATAAGAGTGGGTCGTATGCTTGGCATGTTAGCACGCGGCCAGTGGTCGAGGCAAGCCGCCGCTTGCTGCGGGTTGGTCACGGACCTGCGAGCCGCAGGTCCCTACCGGTTGAGCCTTGGCCCTTGATCAACTGTCGTACGCTTTTCCGGCCTTCTGTCTCCAAATCTTCTGTCTTTCTCCTCACTCCGCACTTCATTGATGCCGTCTCGGCGAGACGGCGCTACCTTTCCAGCCTTCTGTTTTCCGATCCTCAATCTTATTCCTTGAGCGCTTTTTCGATGGCGTTCACCACGTCCTCGCTGTCCGGTTTCGTGCGCGGGTCGAAGCGGGCGATGGCTTTGCCGTCCTTGCCGATGAGGAATTTGCCGAAGTTCCAGCCGACGTCGCCCGGGAAGATGCCGTCCTTGCTGGTGAGGGCGGTGTAGAGCGGGTGTTGTTCGGGTCCTTTGACGTGGATTTTTTCCATCAGCGGGAAGCTGACGTCGAAGCGCACCTTGCAGAACTGCTGGATTTCTTCCGGCGTGCCGGGTTCCTGCTTGCCGAAGTCGTTGCAGGGGAAGGCGATCACGGTGAAGCCTTTGGCCGCGTATTTGTCCTGCAGCGCCTCGAGCGCCTCATACTGCTTGGTCAGCCCGCATTTGGACGCGGTGTTGACGATGAGCACCACCTTGCCCTTGAAGGCGGCCAGCGAGGTGGTTTCGCCGGTGATCGTCTTGAACGGGATGGCCGTGAGGTCGGCGCCATGGCTGGCGGCGACAGTGACGGTGGCGGTGCCGAAGAGGAGGCGCAGGAAACGGATCATGGCCGCAAGCTAAGGTGGATCCGGCAATGCGCAAGGGGAGATTGGGGATAGAGGATCGGTAATCAGCGGCAATCCAGAGGGAGTGGCAACGACCGCTTCCGAATGCGAAGCCATACCGGATGGTCTTGCGCAGCAAGACAATCATAGCCCGCCGCTACAGGCTTCTCAATGCACCGTCGGCTTGAGCACGAACAAGCCGTGGGACGCTTGGTAGGCATGGGACATGCTCATGCGTTTCGCCTCGTGGCCGGCGCCCCAGGAGTCGGAGAAGATGAGTTCGCCGGTCTTGTCGTTGTAGCCGATGATCATGCGCATGTGGCCGCCGGCCGTTTGCGGGTTGAGCAGTGGTTTTTCCGGGTAGCGTCCGAGTTCGAGCGCCCACAGCAGCGGGATGCCGTCGTCGATGTTGTTGCGCACGGCCTTGAGGAAGTCGCCCTCATCGACCGCTTTGCCGACGAAGTATTCGTCGCGCTTCTTCTTCACTTCGGTCATCGGCTGGCCCATGCCGATGATCGTCAGGCGGGTCTTGAACCGATAGTCGATCTTGTCGAGCTCTTTGGACATCACCAGCGTGTTGGTGCCGCGCTGCGGATCGGAACCGGCGACCTCGGCGATCTGGTGCATGTCCGCACCGAGGCCGTAGTATTCGAACAATCGCTGCACCGAGGCGGCCACGCAGTATCCCTTGTCGCCCTGGTCGACCATCGGCACCTTGCCGACGATCACGTCGCCTTGGTCGTTCTTGACCACATTGCGTGGCAGGTCGCTCAACTTGGTGGCGGCGCCACCACGGCTGTGGCGCATCGAGGCGGCGAGCGAGCCGCTGGCATTCGGCCGCGCGATGCGCAGGCGCAGGAATTCGCGGGCGCCGTTGGTCAGCGCGCCTTCGTTGTGTTCGAGCAGCGCGAATCCCCGCTCGCGCGAATCCCAGCTGAAGCCTTCGGTCAGCAAACCGCTGCTCGGGTTGGCCGTGCGTCGCTGCGGTTTGGCGGCCAGCGATTCGCCGAGCGCCTTGCCCAGAGTCATGAACCGCTCCTTGAGTGTTTCAGGGCTGATGTCGCCGTTGTCGCCGCGGTTGAAGAACGAGATCGATACCAGGTTCAGCTTGCCCTCGGCGAAGTCGACGATCGCCTCTTGGGCTGGCACCTTGCCGTCGAAGGTGGTCAGGTCGAGGGTGACGTTGCGGTAGTGAGAGCGGCTGATCTTGGCGCGGGTCTTGTCCTGGGTCAGCCAGATGTACATCTTGTTGCCTTTGTTCGAAAATGTCTGCTCGAACTGCTCGGTGGTGAGTTGCCAGCAGTCGGGCGCCTTGAGCAGCGGATCGAGCGGGCAGGGGATGCCGGCGGCGGCAAGCGGCAGCGTCAATGCGGCCGCGATGAGGATGATGGGAATGCGCATCACCAGTCAGCCTACGCGTTTCAGACCAGGCATGACAAGGCGCGATGCGCTCCGGATCAGGGGTGTTTCTGCTGCGGCTCCGCACCAGCCTGCGGCCGCTGGTAAACGCGGATGTAGTCGACCCGCAATTGCGCTGGGAATACCGTGCGGTCATCCGGGTTGCCCGGCCACTTGCCGCCGACGGCCAGATTGAGGATCAGATGGAACGGCTGGTTGAACGGCGCGGGATAGGCGGCAGCGGTCGAGTGCCACTTCGTTTGCTTCTGGTAGAGCTTGCCGTCGACATACCAGCGGATCTCCTCCGGCTCCCATTCGAGGGTGAAGACATGGAAGTTCTTGGCGAAGCTGCCTTCGGCGAGTTGGAAGCTGTCGCCGCTGTGGCGGTTGTTCGGCCAGGCTGCGCCGTAGTGCAGGGTGCCGTGCACGCGATCCGGCTCGTGTCCGAGCGCCTCCATGATGTCGATCTCTCCGGACGCCGCCCAGCCGCCGTAGCGCTTGTCGTCGGGCAGCAGCCAGATCGCCGGCCACAAGCCCCTGCCTGCCGGTAGTTGCGCCCGCACTTCGAAGCGGCCGTATTGCCATGATGCGCGCCGCTTGGTGCGGACCCGGCCGCTCGAATACCCGCGCTCGACACCGGCGATGTTCACCGCCTCGCGCCGAGCCTCGAGGATCAGGCAGCCGTTGGCGACGCGGACGTTCTCTTTCCGGTCGAGGTAATACTGCAGCTCCTCGTTGCCGCCGCCGTGGCCGTTCTCCTCGACCGCCCATTTGCGGAAGTCGAGTTCCTTGCCGTCGAATTCATCCTGCCACACGAGCTGCCAGCCGGCGGGCTCCTCGGCACTCAGCGTGGCGGCCGCCGGCAGCAGGCCGGCGGCGATCAGGAACAGGCAAGCCGGGCGCATCAGTTTGCCCTGGTGAACATGCGGTCGAGGTCCTGGATCAGGCCAGACGTCCAACCGGTATGCAGCGCATAGAGTTCCGCCTGCTTGTTGATGTAGTCGAAGCGACCGTGCGCCTGCTGGCGGATCTGCGATTCGTAGATCAGGTAGGCGTTGACCATGTTGATGTAGGACGTTTCGCCGCCCTCCTTGTAGGACGTTTCGATCGCCTTGAGGATGGTCGCTTGGTGTTCGACCAGCTTATCGAGGCTTTCCAGGTTGGATTGCGAAAGTTTGAGCCCGTGGCTGGCGAGGTCGTTGTCGCGGGATGCACGCGCCCGTTGCGCCTTGAGCTCCGCTTCCTTGGCCAGCCTGAGGAATTCCAACTTCTTCGCTTCCGAGCGGTTCATGCCGCCGTCCCACACGTTCCAGCGCAGCACCAGACCGGCTTCGTATCCATTGAGCGTGCGCGGGCCGCCGAATTCCGAACCGCCGGCGTCATCACGCTGGACCAGCCCGTAGAGGCTGAGTCGTGGCATGTCCTCGCCGTGGGTGGCCGCAATCTTGCTTTGGTAGGCATCGATCTCCGCCTGCAGCACGTTGGCTTCCGGGCTGTGCATCGGCACCGTGCCGACCGGCACCGGCAGCTTCAGGTGCTTGCTGTCGGGAACCGACAGGCCTGCAGTCGCCTCACGGGTCAAGCCGAGCTCGGCGAGGCAGCGGTCGTGCTCCTGTTCGAAGAGCAGCTTTTCCTGCCGCATCGCGACCAGCGCCGACTTGATGTTTTCGACATCCTCGACGGTGGCCATCTGCTTCTCGAAGCTTTTCGAAATGTTGGCCAATTCCCGGTCGAGGCGGGTGACCACGCGGTCGAGCGAGGCGACCAACTGTGCGAAGCGCATCGCATTGGTGAAGGTCTGCACGAAATGCTGGGTCACCTCGCCCTCCTTCGTCTGCAGCATGCCGCTTTGCAGCCGGCGTTTCGCCTCGGCTTCCGCCACCTTGTGTTTGACGGACAGGTCGATCAACGGCTGGTCGATCTCCAGCTTGGCACGTTGGTTGCCGTAGTTGTCGCTGCCTTCCTGATAGACGCCGGGGCCGGACTGGTTGATGTCCTGGCCGACCGCCAGTTGCTTCGCTTCGACGAAGACCGTCGGCATGTAGCCGCGCTTCTCGGTGATCACGTCCTGCTCCGCTGCCTTGAGGATGTAGTCCTGCGCCTGCAGTCCCGGGTGGTTGTTTTTGAATTGTTCGTAGGCATTGGTCAGCGGCCCGGCGCTGGTGGTAGCGACGGTCATGGCGATTGCCGCGGTAGCGGCGAGGCTGCGTGCGATCAGTTGGTTTGTGGTCATGGGATGCGGTTTTTGCATGGGAGTGGTTCGTGATTGGAGGCGGCAGGGGATCATTGGTTGTTGCGCAGCAGCAGGCTGAGCCGGACGAGCGAGCGGTTGATGATGCCGGGTTTGCCGCTGGTGACGACAACCTTGCCGAGTTTGCCGACCTGCTCCATCGACAGCTGGTTGTCGTCGAATTCGACGATCACGCGCAGCATCGAGCTGCTCGGGGTGATCGAGTTGATCACGTACAGGTCGTCGGCGCCGTTCTCCTGCACCTTCACCTCGGCCACGCGGCCGGTGCGCAGCGTGGAATCACCGCGCAACTGGATGAATGCATGGTCGCCAGGCAGGATGCTGCCTTCGTAGTAGCGGTGGAAGAACGACTCGATGAAGATCGAATGGCTGTCGGCCAGCTGGATGAGCGGTTGTCCGGTCGAAACGTTCTGCCCTTCGACAGTCGGGCAAGACCAGACCATGCCTTCGGCCGGGCTGTCGATCTCGGCGCGCCGCGATTGTTCGAGATGGGTGTTGGAGGTTTCGAGCAGGGAGACCGTTTCGCCGAGTTGGATCGTGAGGTCGGTTTTTTCCGCCTGCAGGTCGCGCAGCTCGTGCTGGATCGAGGTGATCTCGGTGGTCAGCGCGTCGCCGCCCTCGCTTTGCGCCATCTGCAGGCCGGTGCGGGCGAGGTCCAGGCGGGTGGCCACCCCCTTCGCTTCGCTTTGCGCCGACTGCAGGCGCTTTTCCGATTCCAAGCTCAGCTTGTTGAGTTCGAGCCACTTGGTGCGGGTGACAATGCCCTTGTCGAGCAGGTCGCGCACGCTCTCCTCGTCTTCGCGGAGCATCTTCAGCTGCTTGGCCTCGATCGCCGCCTTGTCTTCGAGCGCCTTGAGCACGCTTTCGAAGGCTTCGACCGTCTTCTCCTGTCGCTTGGCGAATTCAGCGGTTGTTTTTTCCAAGTGCGTCTTGTGATGGGCGATCTGGATGTCGGCATTGGCGATCTGGGTTTCCAAGCGCTTGCGCAAAAACCCGAGTTGCTCGATTTCGCGTTCGAGCGAGGCGAGATCCTTGTCGATGAGCGCCACGACCTGCCCCTTGCGGAC